>Ga0213833_1000326_pt1 | contig 58093 bp, 41 predicted proteins | sample SWATP21_FD_160575 | JGI IMG/M metagenome (GOLD analysis project Ga0213833, IMG submission 160575) | Coastal seawater microbial communities from Marineland, Florida, United States - SWA TP2 #1 | ecosystem: Environmental > Aquatic > Marine > Coastal | place: USA: Florida | collected 2016-08-14
CAGACCCGCGCCCCGCGCCCGCCCGGCGGAGAGAGCGGAGCGTCTTTCGGACCCCGGAAGGTGTCGGAGGAGACCCGCGCCCACCCGGCCGAGAGAGCCCGAGAGAGCGGAGCATCTCTCGGACCCCAGGGGATGTCGGCGAGCCCCCCGGCTGGGGAACCGGCAAGACCTCGCCCCGAAGGCCCGGAGCCAGACGGGACAGCGCGACCACCACACCACGGCTCGACACCCAGACCCGCACCCGCCCGGCCAAGACAGCCCGAGCAACCACCCCGACCCACCACCCACCATCGCGTTCCGTTCGCGAGCGCAGCGAGCCAAGAACGGAACCAACGCAACCTCCCGAGACACCGTCCCTTCGAAGCGCCCGTGGTCCTCCCGGACACCCACCCCTCCGACCGCACCTCGACCGGCTCACCACCACCACACCAGGACTCGGCACCCAGACCCGCCCTCCGGGCGGGCCGGGGGGGTCCAGGGGGGGACGTTCACGAGCGAAGCGAAGTGGTCCCCACCCGGCCGAGAGAGCCCGAGAGAGCGGAGCGTCTCTCGGACCCCGGGGGGTGTCGGGGGGCGGGCCCCCCGGCTGGGGAACCGGCAAGACCTCGCCCCGAAGGCCCGGAGCCAGACCGGACAGCGCGACCACCACACAACGGCCCACCACCCAGACCCGCACCCACCCGGCCGAGAGAGCCCGAGCAACCACCCCGACCCACCACCCACCATCGCGTTCCGTTCGCGAGCGCAGCGAGCCAAGAACGGAACCAACGCAACCTCCCGAGACACCGTCCCTTCGAAGCGCCCACGGTCCTCCCGGACACCCACCCTCCGACCGCACCTCGACCGGCTCACCACCACCACACCAGGACTCGGCACCCAGACCCGCCCCCCGGGCGGGCCGGGGGGGTCCAGGGGGGGACGTTCACGAGCGAAGCGAAGTGGTCCCCACCCGGCCGAGAGAGCCCGAGAGAGCGGAGCGTCTCTCGGACCCCGGGGGGTGTCGGGGGGCGGGCCCCCCGGCTGGGGAACCGGCAAGACCTCGCCCCGAAGGCCCGGAGCCAGACGGGACAGCGCGACCACCACACCACGGCCCGGCACCCAGACCCGCGCCCCGCGCCCGCCCGGCGGAGAGAGCGGAGCGTCTTTCGGACCCCGGAAGGTGTCGGAGGAGACCCGCGCCCACCCGGCCGAGAGAGCCCGAGAGAGCGGAGCATCTCTCGGACCCCGGGGGATGTCGGCGAGCCCCCCGGCTGGGGAACCGGCAAGACCTCGCCCCGAAGGCCCGGAGCCAGACCGGACAGCGCGACCACCACACCACGGCCCGGCACCCAGACCCGCGCCCACCCAGCGGAGAGAGCAGAGCGTCTTTCGGACCCCGGAGGGTGTCGGGGGAGACCTGCGCCCACCCGGCCGAGAGAGCCCGAGAGAGCGGAGCATCTCTCGGACCCCGGGGGATGTCGGCGGGCCCCCCGGCTGGGGCCCCTCAGCGTTCCGCCACCTGCTGAATCCAGTGCTCCAGCAGCCCCACCTGGCCCTCGAAGTCATCCGTGCCCAGCACATCCAGCTCCACGCCCAGCACCGTGAGACCATCCGCATGGGGACGGGCGCTGCGGATGTGGGCCCCAAACCGAACGGGCGGCCGCTCCTTGTAGAGCTTGAGCGCGACCTCGATGCGCGTGCCCCAGGTGCTCACCGCCGGGTGGGACACGGGAATGACCACGCGGGCCCCGCTCGTGGAGATGTCGACCAACGAGGCATTCACGGGCTTTCCGACCGTGGGCGCGAACACCGCCACCAGCACACGCGCCCGCTCACCGGGCCGCACCCGCGGCGTCTTGCGCTGGTCGAGCATGGCGGCCAGTGCTGGCGGGAAGCCGGAGGGCTCGACCGGACCGTCCACCCGCAAGTGGAGCTCCACGAGCGGCCCCACCGTCTCCCGCCGCTGGTACACGCACGGAACCACCACCGTAGTGCGGCCATCCATGCCCACCGCCACGCCCAGAGCCATCCCGGGGGCCACGTCCGGCACACGCTCGGGGCGCATGGCCACCACCACCGCACCATCCCAGAAGTCCACCAGGCGTGTGGAGCGGGTCTGGTCGCACAGGCGCAGAGCCACCTCGAGCTCGCCAGACAGCGCATCGAAGCGCGTGCGACGGCGCTGCGCTGGCGTGGGCTCGGTCGCAGCGGAGAGCCGGTCGGTGAGGGCTGCGCGCTCGGCCTGGTGCGCTGCAATCTGTTGGTCGAGGCGGCGCTGAACCGCGGTGAGACCATCGGTGAGCGCTTCCACCTCGGCATATGGGGCGTCGGGGATGGGCTCGGGGTCGTCGCCGCGAGCCCGCGCACGGGCCGCCACCGCCACCGGGTGCAGCCGCGCCACCACCCGACCCGCCACCAGCCACACCGCGAGTGGTCCGATGCCCAGGATGGCCAGCAGCGAGACCCACAACAGCGGACCGCCATCGACCAGCACCGCGCTCCGAGAGGGCAGTGCCACCGACGCCCGAGCCACCGCCACCACGCCGTGGTCGGCGTCCAGGATCGGGACGTAGCCGGCCACATGGTCGCCGCGTTCGTCGGTCAGGCGCCCCGAGACCGATGGGGTGCTGTCGAAGAAGGCGGCCGCCATTCCCGGTTCGTAGGGTTGGAGTGCCCGCCAGCGGGGCGTTCCGGCGCTCGAGACCGTGAGCTCCAGGGCACCGTGGTGGCTCTGTCCTGGCTGGTCGTGCACCGCACCCCGTCCCGCATCGCGCAGGTGCAGCACCGACACCTCGCCCCCAAGCGCAGCGATGGTGGTGAGCTGCGCCAGCTCCGCGTGCATCTCACGGAGCGGCGCGGGAGCCGTGCCCCAGTCGAGGAACGCATCCTTGCCCGGCGCCTTCCGCATCGCCTCACGGAGCGTGTCCCCTTTGACCAGAGCCGCGGCTACACCCGCCATCGACCGCGCATGGGCCCCGGCACGGGCTTGCTCCACCTGCGTGGCCACTTCGACCACCGACAGCGCCGCCAACAGAGCGCCCACGATGGACCCCACGGCCGCTGCCCGCAGGAAGGATGCCGCCAGCGGGGGTGCAACAGGCGGAAGGGCCTCGGAGGACCAGTCTTCGTCGGACGGCTGCATGGACGACCCCGGAGCGCGAGGCAGGCGTTGTGCCCACACCCACGTGCCCGAGGCCACGTATCGGACCGATCACCCGAACGACATTGCCCGCACTGGCACCGACCTACTTTGCCGCCAGCGCCGGCTGCCGAAAGCGCAGGGCCTGCGAGAGGTCGGCCCAGAGCTCATCCACCTCCTCGATGCCCACCGACAGCCGCAGCAAGCCCGCGGTCACGCCACCCTCCGCACGGGCGTCGTCGGCCACGATGCGATGGGTGAGGGAAGCGGGGTGCTGGATGAGGGTGTCCACCGAGCCCAGGCTCACGGCGGGCGTCATCAGCCGAACCGCGCCCATCACAGCCCGTGCCGCCGCCCGGTCGGCCACCTCGAACGCGAGGATGGACCCGGGGCCGGTCATCTGGCGCCCCACCAATCCAGTGGGGTCGGTGGTCTGCAGGCCCGGGTAGTGCACCGCGTGCACCATGGGATGGGCGAGCAGGCGACGGGCAATCACGTGCGCGTTGCGCTGGGCCGCGTGCACCCGCAGGCTCAGGGTCTGCAGGCCGCGGTGGAGCAGGTAGCCCGCGAGCGGATGCAGGATGCCGCCGGTGAGGATGCGCACCTGGCGCAGCGCACGGGCGTCTTCGTCGGAGCAGGCCACCACACCGCCCACCACGTCGCCATGGCCACCGAGGAACTTGGTGGCGCTGTGCACCACGAAGCGGGCGCCGAGCGACAGGGGCTTCTGGAGGACCGGCGTGGCGAAGGTGTTGTCGACCACCACCGGAACATCGCCCGCCTGGTGCACCACATCCGCGATGTCGACCAGCTTGAGCGTGGGGTTGGCAGGTGTCTCCACCCACACCAATGCAGTGTCGGAACGAACGGCATCCGCCACGCCATCGGCGTCCACCCACGTCACGTCGTGGCCGAGCATCCGTGTGGCGAGGAGGTGGTCGGTGCCGCCGTAGACCGGTCGCACGCCCACCACATGGCCGGCACGCGCCATCAGAAGCGCCGTGATGGCCGCCATCCCCGAGCCGAAAGCGACCGCTGCTTCGGCCCCCTCCAGCGCTGCCAGGCCCCGCTCGAAGCCCGCAACCGTGGGGTTGTAGAGCCGGGCGTAGACCGGGTTCTGGGCCTCCGCTGCACCATCGGCGAGCGCGTCGAGGCTGTGGGTGCCGACGGCGGCGTCGGGCAGGGGGTAGGTGGTGGACAGGTCGATGGGGGGTACGTGGACCCCTTGGTTCGCGAGAACATCCCGTCCAGCATGAACATCGAGCGTACGGCCTCGCATGACGAAACCTCCTTCTGCTGGCTGACCCACCATCAGTATGCGCTTCGGTAAGATGGAATTCCATCGAAACCTCTTCGGAGTTTGCCCTTGAAACGGGACCTCGACCGAATCGACTTCGCCCTGCTCGACGCTCTACAGAAGGATGCTCGGGCGTCCAACAAGGAATTGGCGGGAAAGGTGGGGCTGGCGCAGTCTTCATGCCACGCGCGCCTCCGACGCCTCCAGTCCTCTGGCGTAGTGCAGGCCTTGCGCGCCGACCTCGACCCCATCTCCCTCGGCATCGGCCTGCAGGCCTTCGTCTTCGTGCGGCTGGTGCAGCATGACCGCGATGCCGTGGTGGCCTTCCACGACCACGCGCTCGCCCGCCGGGAGGTGGTCGGCCTCTTTCACGTGGCCGGCCGCTTCGACTTCATCCTGCACCTCGCCGTGCGCGACTCCGAGCACCTGCGCGACGTCGCCATGGATGCCTTCACCACGCGCCCCGAAGTCGCCCAGATCGAGACGCACCTGCTGTTCGAGGTCTCTCGCGACGCCCTCCCCATCTACGCCGCCGAAGACGCGGAGTAGATGTCCGGGGCCAGGCTCCCGGGTCCTTCCCCTTCAGGGGAAGGTGGCGGCGAAGCCGTCGGATGGGGCCCCCTCCAGCTCATCCGATCGATCTGGCGTCCACCCTCCACCACGGTAGACTCCCGGCGGCGGCGCGTTCCCGCCCAACCTTCATGGCGTCCCCTGCCCGGATGCCCCCGACGAAGGCAAAGGTGACCCCCACCCCCGGGGACCCATGTCATCGAGCGACCATCGCCGGTCCTTTCGACCACGATGTGCCCGTCGTCACGACTCTCGACCCACCGCTCGGACGGTGTGGGGGCAGGCCGCAGCGTCCCGGGTGGATCCCGAGAGACCATCATGACCACACAAAAGAAGCTCAAGGCCCGTGTCCGCGACCGCATGACCCGCACCGGCGAGCGCTATGCCGCCGCCCGTGCCGCCCTGCTCGGCGACCTGCACCGCACCCGTCCCCCACGCGCCCGCCACGACCAGACCTTCGCCCTGCGCCGCGTGCTCGAAGGCCGCGGGCTGGTGCTGCCCGAGACCCACACCGCCCCCACCGAGTCCTGGCTGCTCGGCCTCGGCGGCGGCATCGGCGTGCAGGTCTTCACCTTCCAGTACAAGGGCGTTCCCCCGCTGTTGTACGTGGGCACCCGCTGCGCCCACCAGTACGCCTACGACCCGAAGCTCATGGTGCGCGCCCTCGAAGGGCTCGGCCTGACCGCGCAGGTCGATGAGACCGGCAGCGTGAAGAAGGCCGACCAGACACTCACCGCTCGCCTCGCCGACGGACCGGTGGTGGCGTGGGTGGGGCTCGAGGCTCTGCGTGGGGTCCCGTCTCCCGCGGGTGCCACGCCCTGGACGGTGGTCGTCCACGACCGCCACGAGAGCGAAGACGGTGTGGTGTACGCCATCGAAGACGCCGACCGCGGCAGCTTCGAGGTCACCGCCGCGCACCTCGCCACCGCCCGCAAGGCCGTGAAGAAAGCCAAGCACCGCCTGCTCACACCGGTCGGAAGCGGTCCCGGGCTCTCGGCAGAGGCCATCCACGCGGCCGTCCGCTTCTGCGTCGACGAGCTCGACGGGGTCCACGCTGTCCGCGGCCACGGCGCCAACTTCGGCTTGCGCGCACTCGAGCGCTGGGCCAGCAACGCCCGCGGAAAGACGAAAACGAGCTGGCGCAAGGTGTTCTCCCCCGGTCCCGCGCTGCTCGTCGGACGGGTCCAGGGCTATGGCTGGATCGAGCACGCCACGGGAGGGGGTGCCTTCCGGGCCATGTACGCGGAGTTCCTGTCCGAAGCCGCCGCCATCACCGGCGATGCCGCGCTGTCCGAGGCTGCGCGCGCCGTGGCCCACACCAGCACGCTGTGGTCGGCCCTCGCCGCGTTCCTCCTCGACGACGCCGACCCCATCCTCGCCACATGCCGCAGCCGCATCCAGGCCACGGGCTGGCCCATGCCGCCCACCGCCATCGGCGACTATGCCGCGCTGGCCACCAACCTCCCCGACGGCTGGGGCACCCACTTCTACGACGCCCTCGCCGACCGCCTCGACCAGCTCCTCGACGCCGAACGCGCCAGCCGAGATGCCCTGGCAGCCGTGGGTGGCTGACCGCTACTCCGGCACTTCCTGAATGCCCGCCGCCGCGGTGGTGACGTGCTCCCACTGGCCCAGAGCCACGCTGCCCGACGCCGCCGTGAGCTCTTCCACCACCAGCCCGGAGCCGTCGTAGCGGAGGTGGTACAGGCCCACCGAGGTGATGGACTCCTGGGTGAGCAGGATGTCGCCGGCCATGGGCAGCAGCTCGTGGCCGGCAACGCCCACCAGCCGGCTGGTGCCGTAGTTGACCCCGAAGAAGTTTTCGAAGGGAACCAGGATGTCGATGTCTTCGACGTTGACACCCAGAGAGTACGTCACGACCGTGCCCGCTGTGTCGAAGGCATACAGCAGCCCCACACCCTCGGCGCCCGCAATGATGTGACCCGCCAAGGGGCCGTACCGAGCCGGCGCATCGGGGACGGTGGCCAGGCCCTCCAGGTGCACGCCCACGTCGGCAATCTTGGTGGCGGTGCCCGCACTGTCCACCCGCCACACCTCGCCGCCGGTGGTGGCCACGATGAGGTCGTTGCCCCACACGCCGGTGCGGTCGACGTATAGCGAGCCGCGCATGAGCCCGTTGTCGTCGCCCGGGAGGTCCACCCACGGGTTCTGCACGCTGGAGCCATCGGCGCTGATGCGCACGATCTGGCCGTCCAGGCCGTTGCCCACGAACAGCTCTCCCGGCGAAAAGCCCGATGCACCGGTGCGGGCGGTGGCAATCTTCACTTCGTTGGTGAGCCCGCTCACGCTCGAAAAGCCCACGTGGGAGCCATCAGACTCCACCCGCTCGAACGCAGACGGCGACCCGGCCGGGTAGTTCACCGACAGCACCACCGAGCCCGACGACTCGTGGTAGTCGATGCCGATGGGGCTGTTGAAGGCAGTGGTGATGCCCGTGAACGTGACCGGGTCGAGCCCACCTTCGTTGCGGGGGTCGATGGCGTTGGGGATGCCGTCGCCATCCCAGTCGTCGCGGCGCTCGAGGGCGTCGGGGATGGCGTCGCCGTCGCTGTCGAGGTCGAGGTGGTCGGGGGTGCCGTCGCCGTCGGTGTCGGTGGGGGTGCCGTCGGAGGTGGCCGCTTCCACGAGGTCGGTGAGGCCGTCGCCGTCGCTGTCGCCGTCGCGGTAGTCAGCCACGCCGTCGCCGTCGGTGTCGGGTGGGGTGCCGTCGGTGCTGGCGGCTTCCAGAGCATCGGCGAGACCGTCGTCGTCGCTGTCGAGGTCGCGGTGGTCGGGGGTGCCGTCGCCGTCGGTGTCTGCGGCTGCACCGGTGTCCGCACGGGGCACCGACTCCACCGCATCGTCGATGCCATCGTCGTCGCTGTCGGTGTCTTCGTAGTCGGGAATGCCGTCGCCGTCGGTGTCTACGGAGCCCGTGTCAGCGCGTCCCTCCTCGCCGTCGGTGAGCCCGTCGCCGTCGGTGTCGCCATCCGGGTCCCACTCTTCGGGAGGGTCGACGTCGGAGTCGGGCGGAATGCGGCCAGACTCGGAGGCATCGGGGATGGTGGAGTCCACCACAGGCCCCTCCGTGCCGGAGCCGTCGTCGATGAGCTTGCCCAGGTCGGCGCCATCACAGCCGACCAGCACGAGCAGGGGAACGAAAGAGAGGAAACGCACGACAGCTCCTGCGACGACCGGACCGCGAGGGTACTGGACGCGGGCCCACCTGCCCGGGCCTCTTTGCCACAATTCCCCCCCCGTCCATGCTCCGACGCCTCTTCCAACGTGCGTGGCTGACCGGTCAGAGCCTCTCCGAGTCGCTGCTGGAGGCGCTGTCTTCCGGACTGGCAGAGGCCGCGGCCTGGACGGCTGTGTGCGCCATCGTGCTCGCCGGGCCCCTGTGGCCGGCCTCTGCGTGGGATGCGTCCATGGTGGCGGTGTGGCTGTGGCTCACGACGGCAGACCGCCTGGTGCGCTGGGGCCGAAGCGTGCGCCACAACCTGTTCTCCACCGAGGTCGAGGCCCACGAGAGCGGTGGCGGCGACATCCGGCTGGTCCGACCGTGGGGGACCGGAGCCTGGATCACCTTCGACCGCTCTGGACGCGTGGGACCGCATCGCCTGCGCCTGGTGCAGACCGCCGACGGACTGGCCGTGGTCCCGCCCGGTGGTGCCCCCATGCCTCTGCACGGCGACCAGGCCCTCCGCCTCCACCGCGCCGGCGTGCGCATCGTCGAGCGAGAGCAGAGCCACCCCATCTTCGGTGCCGCCCGTCCCATCATTCGGTGGGGTCTGCTGGCGGTGCTGGGCCTCGTGGCCCATCGCTTCGCTCCCATGCCGCTGGAGCCGGCCTGGTTCGTTGGCGTGGTGGCCCTCGTCGCCGTCTTCTTGCCGCCGCTCGGCTGGTTCGACGACCGAGCCGGGCGCGTCGACCTCCACCCGGCCCCCGCCGCCGACGGAGCCACACTCAGCATCTCCTCCGAGCGCGCCGAGCTGGTCCTCCCGCTGCTCGGCCAGCGCTACGGCAGCCGACGCATGGCCGCCCCCTTCCGCGTGTTCGGCTGGGGCTTTCTGGCATCGGTGTCGCTGACGTGGGGCGTCGACCTCTGGGGCAGCCTGCTGAGCGACGTTCCCTTCTTCGGCAACCTGCCCGCAGACCTCCCCATCCTGCGCCAGCTGCAGTTCGGCCTGCTCGCGACAGCGCTCACCCTCGGAATGCTCGCAGTGGCCCATCGCCGCGAGCCCTGGACGCTCGTAGCCAGGCCGGCGGGCATCGAGCTCAAGCAGGGCCGCCAGACGCACTTCATCCCCACAGGAGCGCTCACCCTCGACGCCATCGAGCTGCCCCGCGGCACGCTGCTGGTGCTGTCCGCCCACATCGCCATCGTGGTGGAAGCCGACGCGTGGGTGGTGCAGCGTGCGTTGGGTGAGCTGTCGCCGATGTACCTCGACGCCGGCGACAGCCTGGACGCCGCGCAGCTCCACGCGGCCCTCGACCCGATGCGTGACCGTTAGGCCGCGGCTCGCTCGACGATGACCTCGCGCGTGCCCGCGACGATGTTCATGATCTTCGCCACGTCGTCGTCCTCCACACCACCGTCCTCCAGCACCTCTTCCAGGATCTCGGCGACCAGGTCGAAGTGCTCGACCGTGATCTGGAAGCGCTTGTGGGCCCGTCCGAGCTCGCGGCCGTCGTAGTCCGCCGGACCGCCGAGCACCTGACCGAGGAATTGGGTCTGGTGCTTGATGAGCCGGGGAAGGTCGATGCCGTCGAAGTAGATGTCGAGCTCGGGCGTGCGCCGGATGCGGTCGTAGAACTCATGGACCAGCTTGCTCACCGTCGCGAATCCACCGTACTTCTCGAAGAGATTGTCCGTACTCACATCCACTCCTGATTGTCCGCAGCTGCGGAAGAGACGTCATCCCCGGTTCGGTCCGTCGACCGGGAAGCTGAGCGAGATTCGTGTGCCCACGCCCACTTTGGAGTCCACCGACAGCGTGCCCCCGAGGCGCACAGCCACGGCCGACACCACATCCATGCCCACGCCCCGCCCCGACACCTCGGTCACGGCGTCCGCGGTGGTGAAGCCCGCCTGGAAGATGAGCTGGTGGAGCGCCTCCGGGGCCATCTCCGCCACCTCTTCGACCGTGTGCAGCCCCCGGTCGACGGCCCTCTGGCGGAGCCCATCGAGGCGAATGCCCCCCCCATCGTCTTGGACGACCAGGGTGAGCACGCCCTCCGAGCGGGTCACGCCGAGTCGAACCGTGCCCCGCTCCGGCTTGTCGGCTCGAGACCGGACCGTGGGCACCTCGATGCCGTGGTCCACCGCGTTTCGCACCATGTGCAGCGCGGCCTCGTGCAGCGGCTCGATCAAGCGGCGGGGGACCGAGGTCCGGGGCGCGTCGAGGGAGAAGTCCACGGACTTGCCCAGACAGTCGGCCAGGTCGCGCACCATCGGCCCCAGCCGGCCGAACGCCACACCCACGGGCACGGCATCCAACAGCTCCAGAGCCCGGGCCGCGTGCTCCGCCCCGAGCTGCCCGGCAGCGATCTGAGCCAACAGAGCCCGCATCTGGTCGAGGCTGTCGGTAGACACCCGCGTGAGTCCCATCCACGGGGCGGCGCCCTGGCTCGCCTCTGCCGCCTCGCGCACCTTTCCGCCCAGCCGAGCCACCATGTCGATGGTGCGGGCCAAGGGCGACAGGCCACACCCGCCATCGAGGCCACCGCAGGCCTCGAGGTACATCAAGGTACCCACAGCTGCGGCATTTTCGGTCCGACAGAGCGCCTCCAGGGCGTCCTTTGGGTAGGCCCCTTCGTGGGGTCGACACAGCACATGGCGGACCGGACCGGGACTGCCCGAGCGCGTGGCCCCACAGAAGTCGGCGAACCACTGAGCCTGGTTGAGCAAGCCCACCACCACGTCGTCTTCGCGAACGGAATCCGTGCTGGGCAGGGCGGTCAGGCGGGCCTCCAGGCGCTCACAGATCTGCGCCAGGAACCACCACCCGTTGGACTGACACGTGGCCCCCCCATGGTGCATGGCCCGCGCGGTGAGCGGCTGCTGGTGGAGGCGCTCGACGAGCTGCACGAGCGCCATCACACTGGGTGCATCCCACCGTGCCTGCGACAGGGTGTCGGACTCCAGCAGGTGCTCCCGGGCAGCGGCCAGCACCTGTGACACCAGCGCGGTGGCTTCGTCGTGCTCCGCAGGACCGACAACTCGCCGGTTGAGGACGCGCGCAAGCGAGGTCGCCTGCCGCTCGAGGTCTTCCAGGTTGGCCCACTGTGCCGCATCACCGAGGGCCTCGGCGGCGGCGTGGGCGGCGTACAGCTGCGCCGGGTCGGTCGGCTCGGATGCCCGACCACAGGCTGCCGGGTGCAGCGGCGTCGACGACAGCGCAGCATCGAGTCGGAACAGGTGGCGGCGCACCTCATGGAGGGCATGGCGGGCAAAGGCGTCTTCCACCCGGAACACGCGTCGGGCCAGCTGGCTGTAGGCCGACAAGCACCCACGTGCCTCGGCGATGGATGCGGCCACCTCACCGGCAGTCACCAGGCCCTCTTGCACCCGCTTCACACCACTCTCGGCCACATGGAGTCCGGTGGCCAGGAGGGTGAACCCGAAGGCACGGGCATTGCCCTTGAGCGTGTGCAGCGTGCGGAAGAGGTCGTCGTGGTCGAGCGCGGGGGCTCGAACCCGAGCCGCCACATCCGACAAGGCCGCGGCGGTGCGGTCGAGGAAGCGCACGAGGTCGTCGCGGTCGAGCTCCGCCAGCTCCTGGATCATCTGGATGTTGCGCACACCCTGTTGCCGCTCGAGCGCCACCTCACGCTGCAGCCGCTCGGTCTCGGTCCGGTCCTCGACCACCAGCATGATGCGGTCCACCAGCTCGTCGGCATCCCAGATGGGAGACCACGTGATCTGGAGGGTGCGCACGTCGTCCGTCTCGGGCACCGTGTACGCGATACGTCGGGGCAACAGGTCTTCCTGAAGCTCCCACTGCAGGTCGTCTTCGCCCATCGTAGTGGTGAGCGCGGTCAGGAGGTGGCTGTAGGCTTCCGAAGTGGGCGCCAGGTCACGGAACACCACGTCGGCCAGTGGCTTGCCTTCGACGTCGGGACCAAACAGCGCGTGCGTGTGCCGCGACACGGGTCCCGTGATCTTCAAGCGCTTGTCCACACAGAACACGGCCTGCCGCATGTGGTCGAGCAGCTCGCGGATGCGCTTCTTCTGGCGCTTGAGCTTGGTCGTGTGCCCCTCGATGATCTTGGTGTACTGCTCGAGCAGCACCTCTTTCTCACGCACCCGAGAGGCATCGGAGACCCGCACACGCCACAGCCCCGACCCATCCCCCATGGGCGTGATGCGCAGCTCGCAGGGCGTGGGCTTGCGCGCCCCACCTGCGCGCTCGGGTGGGGGAAAGGCCTCCACATCTGCCCGATATCGGCCGTACCGACCGATGGACCGGCCCACCCGCTTCCACCGGACACCGGGAACCAGCGCCTGGAGGGTGTTGGGGTGCGCACAATCCGGAAACCACAGCGACAGGGCGTGGTTGGCGTAGACGATGGCACCGTCGTCCGAGATGGCGGCAAACGGCTCGCGCAGCGCATCGATTGAAGGCAGGTGCGGGGCCGCAGCGCCGGGTCCGTCCTCCCACATGGTTGGGCTCCGGAAGTTCGAGGTCGGAACAGGTCGGGGAACCGCCGTCCCGCGAGGGTTCAGAAGAGCGTGAAGTCGGCCACCGGCGCGCGGACCGGTGCGTCGGTGGCGTGGTCGCAGCCGTCGAAGAACCGGATGAATGCCAGGTCCTCCTGTTCGGTGACCGCCGCCTCGCGGGCCATGTCGATGAGCAGCTCCACCGTCCGGTCGAGGGTCGCGAGGTCGGTGGGCCGCGAGAAGTCCACCGCTTCGAGCTCGGCGAGCCGGTGCTCCAAGATCTGGCGGGCGCGGTCGAAGCCGTGCATGGTGGTGAAGAGTTCGTCGAGAACTTCGGTGTACTGGTCGTACTCACCCATCAGGAGCGCGTGGGTTTCCGTCCAGCAGTCCTCGCCTTCGATGTCCATGACCTCGAAGTCGTCCCGGAGGTCTTCGAGCGCCTCCCCGGAGTAGTCCACCGAAGCCACCCGCTTGAGCGCAGCTTCCACGGCGTAGCGCAGGTGGAGTGCGCCGATCTGTTCCCCGATGCGCACGCCGGAGCTCTCCATCACCCCCGCGAGTCCTTGCAGCGCGGACTGGAGCATCGCCACATCGGAGAACACGCTGATGGCGTCGTCGAAGTGGCCTTCGCTGGCGGCCTGCTGGATGCGCATCTCACGGTTGCGGAGGATGCGGCGGACGGTCTGGATGCGCCGTCGCGGGGCGTCGAGGTGCTGGCGAATGCCCACCGCCAGCCGCTTCAGCGCCGGCATGCCCGCACGGTAGTCGGGGTCGAGACCCGGCAGCACGCGGTCGTAGATGATGGTGCGGGCAGCCACCCGCTCGATGTCGATGCCCAGCTCGGCCTCGAGGGCGTCGACGATGGTGCAGGCGAGCACCACCGTGGCTTCTGCAAACTCGCAGTACCGCAGGAGGGTCTGGATGGCGGCGGGGAGGTCGAGGTCGGCGTTCCCGTGGTTTGGCTTGAGCACGGGCCCGAAGCCGAGCAGCGGAACACCTCGCCATCGCGCGAAGCCCTGCGTGTCGACCTCGACCTCGTCGAGAAACACCTCGTGTTCATGGCCGAGGGGCGGCTCGGCAGACGGCAGCACCGCGGTCTCGAAGACCATCCCGGGCGCGTCACTGTCGAGCACCTGCAGCTGCAGGAGCGTGGCCCGTCGCGCACTGCGCAGCACCACCGACAGCGAGCTCGACACCATCGCCTCTCGCAGCGCGCGCATGCCCATCCAGGAGCCGGGCATGAGGGCGGAGAGGTCGTAGACCTGGCAGTCCATGTCGCACAGGTCGTTGAGGATCTCCGAGGGCGAGGAGTCGTGGGTGGCACACCCGGACAGGCGGATGACCGCCCCATCACGAACCGCACGGAAGCGTTGGTCGGTGCGCATGGTTCAGCCCACCAGCCGCGAGACGATCTTCAGGAGCTTGGGCGACGTGACCGGCTTGGTGAGCCAGTACCGAATGCCCGCACGCTTGCCCGCCGACTTGAGCGCCTGGTTGGACTCGGTGGTGAGCATGACCATGGTGCCTCCAAAGTCGCCCACTTCTCCACGAATGCGGGCACACATCTGCGTGCCGTCCATCCCGGGCATGTTGTGGTCGGTGATGATCAGGTCGGCTTCGGGCCGGTTCCGGACAAGCTCCAGACCGGTGTGCCCATCGGGCGCCTCCAGGACCTCATGGCCGGTCTGCGAGAGCATGGTCTTGAGGCGCGCGCGGATGGTGTCCGAGTCGTCCACGATGATGATTGTGCCCACGTCGGCTCCCCGAGAAGCAGTCGGCGCCTGCTCCCACGTCTGATCCGACCATCGAACCGCACCCCCTCGACTTGACGCGTTTTCGGTACGCCCTTCGCCCGGGCAATGCCCCATCGCGCCACCCCTCCGAGTTGGCCGAAGCAGCCATCCCGGGGATCCTCTCCTCGGTCCACCGCCGAAGCGCTAGGCCTCGACCACCCCGAAGCCCTCCCCACCCGTGCCCAACACCACCATCGGAAGGGGCCACGGGGCCATCCGCCGGACATGGCGAGCGGTCTGGTGCAACACAGCGACCGCGGCAACCGGAGCAAAGAGCAAGGCCCCCCGCGCCGGCGCCGACACCGCCACCATGCCCCCCACCGACCGAACCACGGCCTGCCACAGCGGCCGCAAAGCGAGCAGGGAGCTGTCGAGGTCGCCGTCGAAGTGCAGGCGGGTCACGGGTCCGATGCGCTCGCGGCGCAGTGTGTGCGCGGCCATTCCCAGGTTCGCCCGAGCGACGAGAAACAACCGTGCATCCGGCATCCGGAGGAGGTCGGCATCGATGCGGCGCACGACTCGGCGCGTGTGCTGCCCGTCGAGGCCCACCCCCACCCACAGCGGACCCGCGAGGTGCTGGACGGGTGCGGTCTCGGGAAAGGCGGAGCGCTCACGGACCAGCGGGACGAGGCGGTCGGGCTCGAGCGGGGCGTCGGAAGCGGCGCTGGTGAGGGCGATGGCGAGCTGGTCGAGCCGCGCACGAAGCTGAGAGGGGTCGGCGAGGTGGGCCCACCACAGGTTCTGCAGGCGCAAGCGCGTGGGGGCATGCCCGGGGGGTGTCACGTCGAGCACGAGAGCCTCGACCACCACCACTTCGGGACAGGGCGTCAGCTGAGACAGGCGGGCGACCGCGGCACGGGTGAACTCCTCTGGAGTGGCTGCCATGGGAACCTCGGCGATGCGGGGTCGGTCTGCGGTAGCATGGACACACCGCGTTGGAGTCCATTGTGTTGCATTCTCCCATCCGCACCGTCTGCCTGTCCCTCCTCATCGGTGTCGCCGCAGGTTGTGGCGGCAAAGAGACCATCGTTGTCGAAGAGTGCGGCGAGGGCATGGGGCGTGCAGACGACGGTCTCTGCTATCCCCTGGCTGGCTTCGGTGACTCCGGGCGCAACGGAGAGGGAGGCGGCGACGACGCCTCGGGCAACTCGGGCGACGACGGCTCGGGTGATGGGGGCTCGGGCGACGGCGGCTCGGGTGACGAGGGCTCCGGCGACGGCGGCTCGGGCGACGACGGCACCGGCGATCCGGGCGGCGGCGACGATGGCACGGCCGACGGGGGCGCTGCGGACGGCGGTGGGTCGTCGTCGGGAACGGGTGTGCCCATCACCATCACCGGGGTCATCCAGTTCGACGGCACCACGGAAAGCACCGCCAACTGCAACATCACCTCGTGGGTGGCCGACGCCGTGGACGCATCCACCGGACAGCCCGACCGCGGCTCCTACTCCGAAAACGACATCCAATTCGTGGCCTGCTCCGACCACCCAGGCGGCAACATCACCTACTCGGTCGAGATCCTGGCCGACGACACCACCGAAGTGGCGTTCTTCGCGTTCGTCGACCCGGACGGCGACGCCTCGACCACCGACTTCCGTGGCGGCGCCGAGAACAACCCCATGACCATCGTGGCCGGCGAGACCTACGACGACGTCAACTTCTTCGTCCCGTCCGAGCTCGGTGAAGCAGACCCCCCCGAATAGAGGAGTGCCCCCACCCACCGGCCAGGCCGGGGATGGGGGCGTGCAGGGGACGGGTTCGAGCAGGACGCTCGGAAGAGAGGACAGTCGGCCCCGGCCAGAGAGACGCCGGAGTGCATGCTTGTGGAGACACCGTGAGCGAACCCGGGATGTCGGGCGCTCCCGGCCGGGCCGACCGTGAAGTGGGGGGAGTTGCTGCAGACTCGCAGGTCCGAATCCAATCCAAGGAGGTTCGCGCCCCCCGAGTCGGCCACTCGCACAGGGGAGAGGAAGCCGTCGGAAGAGACCGACTGATAAGTTGGGGACGCTCGGGGGACGCCAACCTCGAGGATTCGGGTGAGCAGGTGCCGAAGGCTCCGTGGGGAGGGGCCTTTTCCGCCGCCGCTCACATCCCCCGATACGGAAAGAGCGCCCCCCGACGTGAGGGGGCGCTCCAAGTTTCTCCGAGGTTCCCCGCATGGTGCAGGGTCTCGTGCAGTGCAGAGACGATCAGCAGGCAGACCCGCCGCTGTCGAGGTCTTCGAGCAGCTCCGCGATGGTGGACTGGAGCACCCGTTCCTTGAAGTTGCCGAACAGGCGTGCCCGGCCGCCATCGAACACGTAGGTGGGCGAGCCCTGGATCTTCATCTCGTTGCGGAGCTGGTCTTCTTCCCACAGCAGCGCGATGCCGCTGCCATCGTCGCGGAAGCGCTCGATGGGCGCACGCGGAATGCCGAGAGACTCGGCCACCTCGAACTGCACCGACCGTCGTGCCACGTTGCGGTTGTCTTCGAAGAACGCCCGCCGGATGGCCCATTGATACGCGGCGCCCGAGCCCTCGGCCAGCTCGCCCTGTTCCTCGAGCGCGAACACCGATGTGATGGCGATGCCCGGAGCCCACGACGAGGCCGGGCAGTTGTCGCGCCAGACCTCGCCCGTGATGTTGGTGTAGCCGAACTGGGCAGCCACACGTGCGGTCGCGGCCACACGGCCTTCGACGCCGGACTTCTTCCAGGACCCCTCCCGAAAGCGCCAAGGCACACTGCCGAACACCGGAACCACGTGGTAGCGGACGTCGAGGCGGTCGCCATACCGCTCGAGGATGCGGTCGAGACGGGGCTGGGCCACGTACGCCCAGATACACAGGGGATCGGACCAGTACTCGAAGGACAGGCGGCGGGTCTCGGTCGGGTTGGTCATGGGAAGCTCCGGGAGGAGGGGGGGGCCACAACGGGTGGCGCTTTCGGACAACATACAGTGGTCCGGTGCGCTATGCGTCTGATGTGCGTCAAGCTGCGTGGTTGGTGGCGTGTCGAGGCTCATATGGCAGGGGTCTCCCGACCGACACTTCCACGTGCGGCGCTGGCGCGATAGGGGGGTCGGTCTGCGTTCTCTACGCCGCGCCTGCTCGACTAGAATTCACGAAAACGACCTCTACAAGTCGTTTCTGAACATGTGATGCCGACCCGCCCCCCGGTCCGAGGCCCCATGAAGCTCATCGACGAGGTCCGCACCCGCGCACCGTCTGCCTACCGCGCACGAGGCGTGAAGCTCGCGCGTCTGGGAGTGGTGGAAGGTGTCCGCTCCGAGCTCTCGTATGGCGAGGAGGAAGTCACCCTGCGGGTGGCCGAGCCCAACGCGCGTGTGGCGTTCACGGTCACAGTCTGGCCCGAAGAGCCCGACTGGTCGTGCGACTGTCCCATCGACCACGAGACCTGCCCCCATGCGGTGGCCGCGGTCATCGCGCTGGTCAACGCGCGCACCCGGGGCGGTTCCAAGGCCCTGCCCAAGGCCGGCGAACGCTCCGACGGCATCACGCCCGAGGGCAAGCCCAAGCGCGCCGCCGCCACGGTGGGCTACCGCATGCAGCGCCAGCGCCGGGGCTTCTCGCTCACGCGGGTGCTGGTGCGCCTGGGCTCCGAGACGCCCCTCAAAGAGAACCTGGGAGAGCGCAAGAAGTCCGACTGGGACATCGTGATCTCCACCGAAAAAGACGTCGCCATCGAAAACGTCTTCCGCGGCCGCTGGGGCGAGGTCTGTCCCCGCGAGATGGTCAGCCGCCTGTTCCATGCGCTGCAGGACACCCCCGACCTCAAGCTCGACGGCGAGCCCATCACCGTGTCGCCCGACCCCGTCGTGCCGCACGGCCTGGTGGACGACGACCCCGACCCCGGCAACCCCCGCGGCTTCCGCCTGCGCATCGTCCGCGACCCCAACATCTCCGAAGTTCTCGGCAACGGCGCGGTCCGCTGCGAGGGCATCCTGCGGCCCATCGGTCGCGGCAACCTCACCGCCGCCCAGCGCAACGCCCTCACCCGAGGCATCCAGTATTCGGTCGATGAAGTGCGCAAGCTCGTGGCCGAGTCGCTGCCGGTGCTCCGCGAGCGGATTCCTGTCCTCGTCCGCACCCGCCGCCTGCCCAAGACCCTCGACGACAAGCCCCGGCTGGTGCTCGAGAACGAAGAAAAGGGCGATCATCTCATCGTGTGCGCCACCATCGTGTACGGCGACCCACCCACCGCCCGCGTCGAGCGGGGCGAGATCGAGGTCTTCGGCAGCGTGGTGCCCATCCGCAACAAGCGCGCCGAGGACCGCCTCATCCGCGACGCCGGCGAGCAGCTGGGGCTGGCGGTCGGTCTCGAGCGGGCCTTCAACGGCGAGGCGGCCGTGCGGTTCGTCGAGCGGGTCCAGCAAAGCCGCACCAGCTGGTCTGGCACCGCCTGGACCGGCTTCCAGCGGGCCGAAGCCTTCGAGCCCAAGGTGCAGATCGATGGCACCCACCTCGAGCTCGACCTCGGCGGCGCCGACCCCATGCGCCTGTTCGACGCCTGGCTGTCCGGCGAGCGGCTCGTGCGCGTGGGCGACGGCTGGGCCCCGCTTCCCGAGGACTGGCTGGAGCGCTACGGCCACCTCGTCGCCGACCTCCTGTCCGCCCGCGATGCCACCGGTGCCGTGCCGCGCCACGCCCTGTTCGACCTCGCCCGTCTCGCGAAGGAGCTCGACCAGCCGCCTCCGCCCGAGCTGGCCCGCTTGCGCACCCTGGTCGACGACTTCGACGGCATCGAGACCGCACCGCTCCCCGACGACCTCACCGCCGAGCTGCGCAGCTACCAGCGCCGGGGTGTGGACTGGCTGCACTTCCTCAAGACCGCCGAGATGGGCGGCATCCTCGCCGACGACATGGGCCTCGGCAAGACGCTCCAGGCCCTGTGCATCATCGAGCACCCGGCCCTCGTGGTGTGCCCCACCAGCGTCATGCACAACTGGGCAGCGGAGGCCGCGAAGTTCCGACCGTCGCTCAAGGTGAACGTCTACCACGGCCCCACCCGCAAGCTCGACCCCACGGCCGACATCACGCTCACCACCTACGGCATCCTGCGGATCGACATCGACAAATTCCGCGAGACCAACTTCAAGATGGCCATTCTCGACGAAGCGCAGGCCATCAAGAACCCCGAGAGCCAGGTGGCACGAGCGGCCTTCCGGCTCAACGCCACGTTCCGGCTCACCCTCACGGGTACCCCCGTCGAGAACCGGCTCGAGGAGCTCTGGAGCCAGCTGCACTTCACCAACCGGGGCCTGCTCGGCGGCCGCCGCGACTTCCGCGACCGCTACGAAAAGCCCATCTCCGTGGGCGAACCCGGCGTCGCGGCACACCTGCGCCACCGCATCAAGCCCTTCGTGCTGCGCCGCATGAAGGAAGAGGTGGCGCCCGAGCTGCCCAAGCGCACCGACATGGTGCTGCGGTGCACCCTCGACGCCAAGGAACGCGACACCTACGAGGCCATCCGGCTGTCCACCCGCCAGATGGTGGCCGAGCAGCTCGGTCAGGGCGGCAATGTCCTCGCGGCCCTCGAAGCGCTCCTCCGCCTGCGCCAGGCTGCCTGCCACCGTGGGCTCGTGCCGGGCAACAACGACGCCACGAGCTCCTCGAAGGTCAGGCTGCTGGTCGAGACCCTCGATGAGGCCGTCTCGGAAGGGCACAAGGCGCTCGTCTTCTCGCAGTGGACCAGCATGCTGGACCGCGTCGAGCCGGCTCTGAAGAAGGCGGGCATCCCATATGTCCGGCTCGATGGCTCCACCCGCAACCGGGGTGCCGTCGTGGAGCGCTTCCAGGACCCCGAAGGGCCGCCGGTGTTCCTCATCTCGCTCAAGGCCGGTGGCACGGGCCTCAACCTCACCGCCGCCGACCACGTCTTCCTGCTCGACCCCTGGTGGAACCCCGCCGTCGAAGAGCAGGCCGCCGACCGCGCCCACCGCATCGGCCAGGACAAGCCGGTGTTCGTGTACCGACTGGTCACCGAAGACACCGTCGAAGAGCGCATCTTGGAGCTTCAGGATCGCAAGCGGGCCCTGGCCGATGCGGCCCTCGGAGAAGCCAGCCAGGCCGGCGGCATCACCCGCGACGAGCTGCTCGCCCTGCTCACCTGACCGACGAAGCGGCTCGGCACCGGCACCGGCATCGTCCCCCCCCCTCTGGCACCCGAGCGTGGTCAGGCGGGGGCTTTCGCAGCCTCCACCCCGGGCATGGGGCTTGCGAGGGCGCGCGCCGGAGGTCGACCCGATGGCAAGCGAGCCCGGCACCCAGCCCCACGACACCTTGTTCCGAGCGGTCCTCGCCACGCCCGACGTGCTCGCCACGTGGCTGCCGGATGCACTGCCAGAGTCGGTGGCGAAGCGACTGCAGGGGACCCGAATCCACGTGGAGCCGGCACGCTTCGTGTTGCCCGGAGGAGAGCAGCGGGAGACCGACCTCCTGCTCTCCGCCCGAGACGCGACCGCACCACGCCTGCGGCTGCTGCTCGTGGTGGAGCACCAGTCCCATCCCGACCCCTTTCTCGGGGTACGGCTGGCCACCTACATGGCCGCGCGCCTGGACCGGATGCGGCAGGACCGAACACCTCGACCATGGGCGCCCCTCCATGCGCTCGTGGTGTACCAGGGACAGAAGCGGTGGTCGGGGCGGGCCCGTCTCTCCGCGTTGGTCGAAGGCAGCGAACAAGACGGCATGCTTCGCCTGACGCCTCACTTCGTCCATGTCTCGCAGATGGTCGACCGTCTGGGCGAGCGGCACCCGGTGGCCGGCCTGGCCTTCCGCCTCCTGGCTGCCGCACCTCTGGGAGCGCTGTGGCAAGCCGTCGTGGATGCCGCGCCGCTGTGGTACAGAATTCGAGGCCTGGACCGGTCGGCGGTTCGACGCCACCTCTACGACTACATCGGTGGGCTCGTCGACACCGGGCCCCCACCAGCCGCGGTCACGGTGCTCCGGCACATCGACCAAGACGGGGACACGATGGGACTGTGGAAGCAACAGCTCTTGAAGCAGGGCTTTGACCAAGGGAGGCGCGAGGGCATCGAGCGCGGGAGGCGCGAGGGCATCGAGCGCGGGAGGCGCGAGGGCATCGAGCGCGGCCGCATGGCCACCCTCTCTCGCACCGTTCGCAAGGCCGCCGCACTCCGCTGGCCCGACCGCACTGCCGACGTCGACGCCGCGGTGGAAGCCGCCGACGCCGACACCCTTCAAGATTGGGTCGACCAGCTCCTGACTGGAGAGGTCCCCACCGGCCTGCTCCCGTCCACCTGACACACTCGCGCGTCGATCCCCGCCCACCGAAATTCGAGGACACGGTGTAAGAACCCGCAGCCGCCACCGTTGTCGGTGTCCCTGCTGGATCTCGATGCGCTGTCTCCTCCTGCTGTCTCTCTTCCTGGTGCCCCGACTCGCGGTCGCGCTGGAACCACCACGTCCGCCACTGCGCACGCTGGTGCCCGAGAGCACGGTCCACATCACCCCGGGAACACCGGCCCGCTACGACGCCACCCTCACGCTGGTCGTTCTCGAAGATGGCCCGGTGATGGTCTCTCTGGTCGACCCCCAGGTGGCGGTCCAGGCCGTCACCGTCGACGGCAAGCCCGCCGGCGTGCTGCACACCGGCAACACGCTGTCCCTCTTGGGACGCTGGGCAGCAGGCACCCACCAGGTCCGGGTCTCGGGTCTCATCCAGCCCACCGGCGACGCCACCACCGGTTCCGTGGCCGTCCGTCTTCCCACCAGCGCACACAGCCGCGTCACTGTGGCACCGTCCGACGGCCAGGCCGTACAGGTCGACGGGGCGGTCGTCACCACCGAAGGCCACGTCCGCCACACCCCGGAAGCCGACACCCCCGTCCGCATCCAGTGGCGACCCGAAGGCCCCACCCCTCCACGTCCCCGCACGCTCTTCGTCGACCAACAGACCGTCCTGGCCGTCGACGAAGCCGAGACCGTCGGTCGTGCCCGCATCGACCTGCGCGTGGAGCACGGAGCGGTCGATCAGCTACCACTGCGCATTCCCGGCGGTGCGGAGGCCGTCGAGGTCCTGTCGCCCCCGGGGGCCACGGCCCGGGTGTCCGGCGAACAGGTGGTCGTCCAGTTCTCCAACCCCATCACCGACATCGCCCGCATCGACCTCCGCTACCGCTCCACCGCCGCCGCCGAGGCCATGCGCCCCACCCCCCTTCCCACCGTCTCCGGCGCCCGTGGCACCCACACCGTCGCGCTCCTCCGTGGCGACGACGCTGTGGTCATCCCCGAGCGCTCCGGCCGGGCCGAGCCCGTCGCCTTTGCCGACCTTCCCGACGGCATGGGCGCCCGCCTCCCCGGCGCTCCCGTGGCGGCATTCAGCCTGACCGACGGCGCGGGACTCACCTGGCGACGCCTCGAGACCACCCCCGCTCCCGAGCCCCCGGTCCTCATCGACCACGCCCTCTATGAGGCCTCTTTCGCAGCATCTGGCTCCGGTGCCATGCGCGCCACCTGGCAGGTTCGCAACGACCGGGCACCGTTCCTCCGCATCCGCCTGCCGGAGGGCTGGTCGGCGGTCAGTGCTCGGGTGGCCGGTCGCCCCGTCGCCTTGAGCCGCGAAGGCAACACCCTGCTCGTCCCGCTCGAGAAGTCCACCGAGACCATGGTGGGCCGCGTGCAGCTGCCCGTCGAGCTGTCGGCCATCGGTCCCGGCGATGCCTGGGTGCGGCGCGGCTGGCACGAGCTCCAAGGCCCCACGGTCGATGCCCCTGTCTCCCATGTCGAGTGGCAGGTCACCCTCCCGCCCGAGCGCCAGGTGAAGAAGACCGAAGGTGCACGCACGCCGTCCCCCACATCCGCTCGCATCGACATGGGCTCGGCCATGCGCGACGCCGACTCCCCCGACTTCGACGGCGACTTCGGCGGGGGCGACTTCGGTGGCGACGGTCCGATGGGTGTCTCGATGGACTCGGGCCGCCCCCGCAAGGCCGGCAAGAAGAAGAAGGCCAAGGAACAGGCACCCACCCAGACCGCTTCCAGCGCCTCCCAAGTCCTCGAAGAGACCGCCCGCAAGCGCACCTCCACCGCCTACTGGAGCGCGGCCTACGACGCCTACAAGGACAACGACTTCGACCGCGCCGAGACGCTCTTGTCCAAGTCGCAGGAGCTCGACCCCAGCAATTTCGCTGCCCAGCAGCTCCAGTCCAACATCGCCGTGCTCAACGCCCCACCCGCCGACCTCGACGAAGCCGACGAAGCCGTGGCCCGGCGCGTAAAGGCCATGGCCCGCGCCAAGTCCGGCAAGACCGAAGCCAACCGCGAGCGCCTGAAGCAGGAAGCCAAAGAGGCCGAGCGCGCCGGCGACATGGACAAAGCCGTCCAGGCCTACCGTCAGCTCGTCGAGACCACCGAGCAGCTCGCCAGCCTCGAAGAAGAGGAGGCCGTCGAGGAAAAGCGCATGCTCGAGACCGTCCGCGCCGAGCTGGACCGGGTCGAACAGCAAGCCCAGCAGACCGACGGCCGAACAGCACTGCTCCAGCTCGACGTCCTGGCCGAACCACTCGACGACGATGCCCCTGCCGGCGGCGGGGTTCTCACCCGGGACTTCCTCGAGCGTGTCCCCGAAGGCCGCTCCTACCAGGCCAACGTCCAGCTCGGCACACCCGACGACAGCACGGTCCTCGCCGACGGGGTCCCCGGTGGCGTCGAGGGTGGCGTGGTCGGCGGCGTCTTGGGGGGTGCAGTGGGCGGACTGGGGGCCCGGGGCCAGGGCATCGGTGGCGGAGGCGTCGCCGAAGGGGTCACCGGCGGGGGCTCGTTCGGCGACGACTTCTTCGTAGAAGACGAAGAAGAAGAGCAGAAGGTGGTGGTCAGCCAGGACCGCATCGTCGTCGCCAAGCCGAACGCGGCGGCCCCTCCACCCCCACCCCCGGCCAGGCCCGCACCCGTCGTCCAGAGCCGCACGGAGCTCGACTTCGAGGGCATCGAGGTGTCCGGAGAGCTCGTGAAGCCCCAAGGCGCCCTGCTCCTCGACCGCAAGAAGGTTCCCGCCAAGCACGACGAGCTGGCCAACGAAGCCGCCGAGTTCATCCCACAGGCCGCCGAGCCGCCGCCCATGCCGGTGGAGGCGCCCACGCCCGAGCCCGAGCCCATGGTCGACGTGCAGACCGCCTCCGCCGAGGTCCGCATGGCCCGGGTCCGCCGCCGCCCGGTGCGCCACGCCATGGGTGCCGTCGTCGACGCCCTCACGCCCGACCCCAAGCCCGCACACCCGCCAAGGCCGCCCCTCCCCGAGGCCGCCCCCGGCATGACGCCCCTGCCCACCGGCATTTCCGCCGCCCGCGGCGACGTCGCGCTGCCTGTCGACCCTGCGCGCCTGCTCCATGTCGAGCAACAGCTGCTGCCCGCCGACACCGCCGCGACCTTCCGCGTGCACCTCCGTCCCGACCGTCCCTGACCGCTGCCTGGAGCCACCATGTCCCGACTCCGTCCCCTCGCCGCCGCCTTGCTCGTGGCCCTCGCCACCTCCACGCCCGCCGTGGCCGCCGAGCTCGAGCCCGCCCGCGTGGTCCTGCCCTGGCGCGACTTCAAGACCCTCTACGACAAGGGCATGGCCCCCGAGACCCCACCCGAGCCCGCCCCGTCCGACTACACCATCTCGCAGGCCCGCCACGTGGCCCGCGTGCAAGGCGACGCCGTGTTCATCAAGGCCCGCGTGTCGGTCGACGTTCTCAAGCAGAAGGGCTGGTCGAGCGTGCCGCTGCTCTCCACCCGCGCAGCGCTCGTGTCGGCCAAGGTGGTGGGCCAGCGCGGGGCCGCACCGGTCTACGTGCGCCACGGTCGGTACCACCTGCTCACCAACCAGCCCGGCACGGTGGAGCTGGAGCTGGAGTACGCCATCGACCTCTTCGACAACGCCGGCGAGCGCGGCTTCACCGCCGAGCTGCCCGTGGGCGGCGCCACCGAGCTCGAGGTCCACGTCCCGTCCAGCCAGGCCCTCGACTTCTCCATTCCCGCCGCCCGTGGCCTGCGCCGGGCCGACTCCGCCACCGAGCAGGTCGTCACCGCGGCCCTCACCGCCAACAAGTCCGTCACGGTCAGCTGGCGGCGCCAGGCCGAAGAAGCCGACCCCGAGCAGGTTGCCACGCCGCGCATCTACGCCGAACACCACGCGCTCCTGGGCGTGGGCGAGGGCGTTCTCGTCGGAACGAGCGAGGTCCACTACTCCATCCTGCACCACGGCACCGACCGCCTGCGCCTCCGCATTCCCGAGGGCCTCACCCTCCTCGACGTCTCCGGCCGCGGCGTGCGTGACTGGGAGCTGGCCGAGACCGACGGCGCCCGCCCCCTCGTGGTCAACCTCGACTTCGAGGCCGAAGGCGCCTACACCCTGCGCCTCGAGTACGAACAGGCCCTCGGAGACGCCGCTTCCGGCAAAGACGCCTCCATCGAGGCCCCGCGCGTCGAGGTGCTGGGGGTCGAGCGGGTCAAGGGCTACCTCGGCGTCGACGCCCGCTCCAACCTGGAGATCGATGCCGGCAGCGTGGCCGGAGCCCGCCCCATCGACGTCCGCGAGCTGCCCGCCGGCATCCTCGGCCAGACCGACTTTCCCGTGCTGCTCGGCTTCACCTGGCGCGACAGCGCCCGCACCATCCCGCTCACGCTCACCCGCCACGACGAAGTCGACCTGCTGGTCACCATCGTCGACCAGCTCGCCGCCGAGACCGTCCTCACCCCCGACGGCCGCCGCATGACCCGCGCCACCTGGGCTCTGCGCAACAACCGCGGCCAGTACCTCCGCGTGCAGATGCCCGAGGGCAGCACCCCCTGGAGCGTGTTCGTCGGAGGCCGTGCGGTGAAGCCCGCCCGCGACGCCGAAGGACGCCTGCTCGTGCCCCTCGCCCGCAGCGAGGCCGCCGGTGGTGCGCTCGCCCGCTTTGCCGTCGAGGTGGTGTATGTCGAAGACGGCTCCGAGCCCGACAGCCGCGGCGCCGGCGAGCTGCAGGCCGCCCTCCCACGGGTCGACGTCCCCGTGACCGCTGTGGCCTGGACCATGTGGCTGCCCGCCGGCGCCAAGGTGAAGAAGAAGAGCGTCGACGGCAGCTTCCGCCGGGTCTCCAACTACACCCGCGTCGACGACGGTGGGCTCGCCATCCCCGACGCCGTCGAGCAGGTCCGTCGCCAGGCCGAGGCCAGCTTCGCTGCATCCGCCAACCAGGGTGGGGTCCAGCCGGTCCGGGTCACGCTGCCCGTCGACGGGGTGCCGCTCTACTTCGAGAAGCTGCTGGCCCTGAACGAGCCCCTCGACCTCACGTTCCGGTACAAGGGTCTCGAATAGACCTCGGCGATGCGGGGCCGGATGCGCGCCGTTCCCGCCACAGAAGTGTATCCGACGGTGTGAACACAACCCGGCCCACAAACGCTCCTGCGGCCCGGTTCACCCACACCAACACGGTACGGTGAACGTGTAGACAGGGCGGACGACGTCTCTGCACTACACCCACCAACTCGGCAGGTGAACACGACCCGGTGTTTGCCGGGCCGGCCTGTGTCCGAGGCCCACCGTGTCCGTCGACTCTGCGCTGTCCGCCGCCCCCGTGGCACCTGTGGCCCCCACCCCCCTGAAGCAGCGCATCCTGTGGGAGACCGTGTGGGCCGCCTGGCGCGGCACCGGAAGCCACCCCGACCGCATGGCCCACGCAGCACACCTGAACGGCCTCCTTCACGACACTCCCACGGACTCGACGCCCCCCGTGCGGGCCCTGCCCGAGCTCTTCGCAGCCGACGCCACGCCGCGTGCCGTGGCCGAGCTGTCCAAGGACCTCTGCCGACCCGTGGTCATCCGAGGCCTGGCCCGCGACACGGAGGCCGTTCGGACATGGCGCGCGGCCTACTTTGCTCAGCGCTTGCCCGACCAACATTGCACCGTCCTGCGAACCAACGACGAGTCGGCGTTCACGCTCGGCACCATCCCCATGGAACGCATGTCCGTCCCCGAGTTCATGGGCCGGGTGCTCGCCGAGCCGCTCTACCTCAACAACAGCACGGAGCTGTTCTCCCTCGACCCCGACCTGGTCGACCACCTGGCACTCCCCGAGCTCGAGACCCGCCTGCTGGGACGGGCGCCGACCTCCCAATTCTTCACCACCCAGCTGTTCATCGGGTCCCAAGCGGTGCACAGCCGCCTCCACCACGCCGTCGGCGGCAACGTCTTCGTGCAGGTGCACGGCCGCAAGCGCTGGACCTTCGTGGACCCCGCGCACACCGCACACCTGCTGCCGGTGCCCGGTCCCAAGCTCGACTTCAACCTCTCCGGCTTCGGGGGCTTCCGCCGCCGCCGCGAGCTCGGCCTCTCTCCAGGTCCGCTCGCGCACATCCCCCGCTTCGAGACCGTCCTCCAGCCCGGCGATGTGCTCTACAACGCCCCCTGGTGGTGGCACGAGGTGGAGAACCTGGATGCCGGCACCATCGGCTGCGCCGTCCGCCGCATCCCCCCGCTCGGCACTGTCTCGCCGTCTCTGCGCAACCTGCCCCACTTCACGCTGGCCAACGGCTACCCCCTGCGACGCCACATCGCCGCACTCATCGACGTGGTGGGACGCATTCGTGGCAGCCGGTTCTCCCTGTTGCATCGAGCCAACCGTCTGCTGCACAAGCGCCTGCACGCATCGTTCGGCAGCCAACACAACCCACCAACCCATCGCCGGGCCACCCCGTCCCGGGGAGAACACCGATGAGCTTCGCCATCCAGTGCCTGTTGGCCTTCGTGGTCGGCAACCTCGTCAGCTCCGTCTACGTCTCCATCCTCTACCACCGGGGCCTCACACACAACGCGGTCCGCCTGGCGCCCATCACCCGCTGGATTGTGATGAACACGGGCTTCTGGGTGACCGGCCTCGACCCGAAGACCTGGGTGACGATGCATCGGCTGCACCACCAACACGCCGACACCGAAGGCGACCCCCACTCGCCCACCCAACACGGACTCCTGGGCATCGTCTGGACCACCATCGCGTCGTATCTGCAGATTCTCTACCGGCTCACAGGCAACGACCCGACTCTGCACGAAGTGGCCCCCGACGTCCCTTGGAACATCCCACCCCGCGCGCTGCGCTTCACGTGGTTCCTGCCACCCGTGGCGTGGGGACTGGGGGCCTACGCCTTGGGTTCGCTGACCGGGTTGTGGGGAGTGGCCCTCGGGTTGGTGCTCAGCTGCGACTTCGTGGTCAAGAGCTGGCTGGTCAACGCCCTCGGACACGCCCGGGGCTACCGCACCTACGACACCGACGACGACTCCACGAACAACCGCCTGGCGGCCTTTCTCGTGGTGGGCGAGGGCTACCAGAACAACCACCACCGCCACCCCCGGCGGGCCAACTTCGCCCACCAACCCGGGGAGCTCGACTCGGGCTTTCTGTTGTGTCTCGCCATGGAACGGCTGGGCCTGCTGTCCCTCGACGCAGCTCCGTCGGTGGTCCAGAACAACGTCTCCGACGCCCATCCCGCCACGCGCTGACCCGCCGCCATCCGCCTTGGAGTCCCCCATGAAGCTCCGACTCGTCGGGCTCGCGTACGGCCTCGTCTGCCACGGGCTGTTCGCGGTCGCCATCGCCGCCATGGTCGGCAACCTGTACTGCGGCATGCAGCTCGGGCTCGGTCCGTCCGGCACCGCAGGCCTGGTCTGGAACCTCCTGCTGGTGCTGCAGTTCCCCATTCTGCACTCCGCCCTTCTCACGCCGAGCGGCCGCTCGAAGCTCCGTTTCCTCGCACCATCGTCGGTGGGCAGCACCCTCGACACCACCTTGTTTGCCACCGTGTCGTCTCTGCAGACACTCGCGCTGTTCGCCCTCTGGTCGCCCCTTCCCGGACCCACCGGGTCGGCCGGGGGACCCGCCGCCGTCGGCCTGACCGCGGCCTACGCGCTCGGCTGGCTCGCCCTGCTCAAGGCCATGGCGGAAGCGGGCTTGGGCATCCAGACCGGCTCCACCGGCTGGACCGCCCTCTGGCGCGGAGACCGGCCCCGCTACCCGAAGACCTTCGCCACCACGGGCTTGCACGGCATCGTGCGCCACCCCATCTACGCAGCGTTCGCCGTCGTGTTGTGGACCGGTCCCCACTGGAGCATCGACCGCCTCGTGTTGGGCATTCCGCTCACCCTGTATTGCATCTTCGGCCCACGCTTCAAAGAAGCACGCAACCGAGCCCGCTACGGCAAGGCCTACGACGCCCACCTCGACCGAACCTCCCCACGCTTCGTCCCGTCCAACGTCCGTCCGCGGAGGACCCCGTGAACGCACCGCGTCCCACTCCCCACCGCGCCCGTCTTCCGCCTGAGACTCCCCGCCCTCGGCTCGTCTTGAAGGGCTCGCAGCGCCGACGCATGATGGCGTTGTACCTGGGACTCCACGCGGTGGTGGTCGTGGGGTTCGCCGTGTCTGCAGCCACCATCCCGGGCGTGCTGCTGGCGGGCCTGCTGCTGGCCTACTTCCTGGAGAACACCCTGTTCGTGGTGGGCCACGTGGGCCTGCACTGCTCGTTCATGGAGACACCCGAGCGGGAGATGCCAACGGTCACGCACCACTCGTTCCTGCACCACTACCGCGACATCCACACCTACCACAAGAGCTGGCTGGCCTCGCGCCTGTCCTACTTCTACTGCCCCCGCCTGGGCTTTCGCACCCTGACCGCCCACGGGACCCTCACCATTCCCGTGCTCACCTCCCTGGCGCTTGGGGCGTGGGACTGGCGCGTTGGCCTGTGCGCCTTGTCTTGTATGTGGGGTGCCCACCTCCTGCAGACCATCGCCCACGAGTGGACCCACCACCCCGACCGGAAGGCTTTCTACGCCCGACCCACCCACTGGTTCCTGTCGGCGCTCGAGTGGGCCGGCATCGTGAGCACCGCCCGCCACATCCGCCACCACCGCCACCACCTGCACAACCTCGACCAGGTGCACGAGTGGGTCGACCTCTACATCCCGGGCGGCGAGTGGCTGGGGCGCACCCTCTTCACATGGGCCAGGCGCCGCTACGTGCCCGGCGAGCGCCGCATGGTGCGCGCCATCATTGCAGCCTACGCCGTGTACATCCCCCTCCACTTCGGAGCGCTGGCCGCCGGGTTCTGGCTGCTCGGGACGTGGCTCGCATGAACGCCGTCGCCGTCCGCCCACACAACCGAACGCACGAGCGTCGATTCTTCACGGGCATGTCGGCGCTGCTGCTGCTGGGCACCCTCGTGGGCTTCATGCCCACCTACTACACACCCTCGCTCTTCCCCGCGCGCCAGTACCTCGTACCACCCGAGCCCTTCTTCCTGGTCCACGGGGCCATCTGCACGGCCTGGATGGTGCTGGTGGTGGTGCAGCCCTGGCTGGTGATGCGCCGCAAGGTATCGCTGCATCGGCGCCTGGGCCTCCTCGGGATGGTGCTGGCCATGGGCGTAGCCGGCACCGGCGTCTATGGCGCGCTGCTGGCAGGCATCCGCGACGGTGGCTTCATGGGACCGCCCTTCGCCCCCGAGCTGTTCCTGCTCATTCCGTTCCTCGACGCCGGCTTCTTCGCCGCCTTGGTGGGCGCCGGAGTGGTCCATCGGCGGCAGCCCGCCGTGCACAAGCGGCTCATGTTGTTCGGCACCCTGAGCATGTGCCAGGCTGCATTTGTGCGCATCCAGCCCTTCGGGACGTGGTCGGGACCGGTGATGCAGTTCTCGCTCACGCTGGCATTCGTGGTCGCCGTGGCCTGGTGGGACCGCCGCAGCCTCGGCCACGTGCACAGAGTCACGAAGTGGGTGGGGGTTCCGCTCTTCCTGTCGCAGTTCCTGCGCTTTCCGGTGGCCATGACCGACGCCTGGCAGACGGTCGGGAAGACCCTGCTCGAGGCCATGTCAGGCTGATTTCCAGCGTTTGTTCGAGTCTGTTGAAACGACCGGGTCGACCACCCCTTGGGTTGGTGCAGAACCCGGCGCATCGCGGCACGAACCGGGTTGGAGTCCAACATGTCGACCCTCGCCCTTGCACTCGCCACCCTCGCCTCCACCCAACCTGCCAGCGCCAGCCGGACCGCCGACCTCGAGATCTCAATGAGCCTGCCGGTCTTCGATGTCGACCAGAGCGACACCGTCACCGTCACCGTCGACAACGTGGGCACCGCACACGCCGGCAACGTCTCCATCGCCATCGCGCTCCCCGAGACGGCCACCAGCCCCACCACCCATGTGATGGGCGTGGTCTCCAACGTGGACAGCAGCTGCTGGGAGGACGGCACCCTCATCAAGTGCATCATGGGCAGCGTGAGCGCGGGCGGCAGCACCTCGGTGAGCTTCGACATCGCCCTGCCGCAGTCGTCGGAAGACATCGAGTTCTACGCGTCCACCGGCTCGTCGTCGGTCGAGACCGTGCTCGCCAACAACGCTGTCACCGAAGTGGCCGACGTGCTCTACCCCGACCTCGTGCTCTCCGGCCCCGTCGACATGATCAACCAACACTGCACCGGTCGCGACCTCTCTGCATTCTTCGAGTGCTCGCTGTACCCGAGCTCGATCGGCAGCCACGGCATCACGCTCGAAGCCGGCGGCACGATTGCCATCGGGAGCACCCCGTACACCGGCTCCTGGAGCCAGCCCACCGACGACAGCCTGTGGTTCGAGTACGTGCTCTTCGGTCGTCAGCGCCTGGAGTTCCATGGCAACGCCGTCGACGGCAGCTGCTTCGAGGGCCTGAGCACCTTCCCCGGCTCGCCGTACGTGGCGCCCTACCGAGTCTGCATTCGCTGAGGCTGGTCGCTGGCCGACGAGACCTTGGCTCGGCGGCCCCGGAGGGCGCTGTGCGCCCGGAGGCCCGGAAGAGACTCCGCAGGAGGCTCTGGAGGTCCCGAATCAAGCGGAGTCGGCGGGAACCCTCATTGGTCCTGCTGGTTGGGGCTTCCAGCAGCCAGCAGCCAGCCCGGTCGCGTCTCGCCGACACATCAAACCGGAGCGAAATCGGCCTGCCACTGTGCATTCTCGGCAACCAGCTCCAACGGAACAAGCACGCTGGCCGCTGGCCGCTCGCCGCTCGCCGCTCGCCGCCGAAGCAGCACGTCCCACACCTTCCGGTGGATGCCGACCCCGAATCAGTCGCCGAACAGCTGAGCGCGGAGGTACTCGGCGTTCAGGCGTGAGATGACATCGAGCGAGATGGACTGGGGGCACGCCACCGCGCAGTCGCCGGCCATCGAGCAGTGGCCGAAGCCCTCGGCGTCCATCTGTTCCACCATGCCACGGGCCCGGGCTGCGGCTTCGGGCTGGCCTTGGGGCAACATGGCGAGGTGGGTGACCTTGGCGCCAGTGAAGAGGACCGCGCTTGCGTTGTCGCAGCTGGCCACGCACGCGCCACATCCAATGCAAGCGGCCGCATCGAGGGCAGCTTCCGCGACCGCGTGTGGGATGGGGATGCTGTTGGCTTCGGGCGCTCCGCCGACCGGCGTGGAGATGTAGGCGCCGGCCTGGATGATGCGGTCGAGGGCGGAGCGGTCGACGCGAAGGTCGGAGACGACGGGAAAGGCGGCCGCTCGGAAGGGCTCGATGGTGAGGGTGTCGCCATCTTGGAAGCTGCGCAGGTGGAGCTGGCAGGTGGTGGTGTGGTCGAGTGGGCCGTGGGGACGGCCGTTGATGACGACGCCACATTGGCCACAGATGCCTTCGCGGCAGTCGTGGTCGAACTCGACGACGCGTTCGCCCTGCCGGACGAGCTGTTCGTTGAGGTGGTCGAGCAGCTCGAGGAACGACATGTCGGGGTGCAGGTCGTGGAGGGTGTAGTCGACGAACGCACCGGGCTGGTGGGGGCTGCGCTGGCGCCAGATGCGGAGGTGCAGGCGGAGGGTCATTCGTAGCTCCGGGACTGCAGGGCGAGGGCCTCGAAGCGGAGGGGCTCGGCGTGGTGGACCGGGGGTTGGTCGGGGCCTGTGTGGCCCCAGCAGGAGACATGGCAATAGTTGGTGTCGTTGCGTTGGGCGCTGCCGTCGGGGGCCTGGTACTCCTCGCGGAAGTGGGCGCCACACGACTCCTCTCGATGCAGAGCGTCTCTGCACACGAGCTCGCCCAGCTCGAGGTAGTCGGCCACGCGTCCGGCCCGCTCCAGCTCGGAGTTCACGCCGTCGGCATCGCCCGGCACGCCCACTTCGTTCCAGAAGCGCGTGCGGAGGGCGACGATGTCGTCGATGGCTTGTGTGAGGCCGGCTCGGTTGCGGGAGACGCCGCAGTTCTGCCAGAGGATGGCGCCCAGCTCGCGGTGGAAGTCGCGGGCCGTGCGCGTGCCACCGACATCGAGGAGACGCTGGAGGCGGTGCTTCACAGCGTCTTCGGCGGCGTCGAAGGCCGGCGTGTTCGCGCTGGGCTTGGGTGTGCGAATCTGTTCGCTCAGAGCCCGGCCGATGGTGACGGGCAGGATGAAATAGCCGTCGACACAGGCTTGGAGCAGTGAGTTGGCGCCGAGTCGGTTGGCACCGTGGGTGGAGAAGTTGCACTCGCCGATGGCGTAGAGGCCCGGCACGGTGGTGCGCAGCTCGTAGTCCACCCACAGCCCGCCCATCGAGAAGTGCGCAGCCGGGGAGATCTTCATGGGCTCGGCGTAGGCGTCCACGCCGGTGATCTGCCGATACATGCGGAAGAGATTGCCATAGCGAGCACGGATGGTGGGCACGCCGTGCTCGGCGATGGCATCGCGAAAGTCGAGGTAGACGGCGTTTCGGAGGGGCCCGACCCCATGGCCGGCGTCGATGCGCTCGCGGAGGGCCCGAGACGCGATGTCGCGGGGCACGAGGTTGCCGAAGGCGGGGTAGCGGCGCTCGAGGAAGTAGTCGCGCTCGGGGTCGGGGATCTGGTGCGGTGGGCGGTCGTCGCCGGCCTTGGCGGGCACCCAGATGCGGCCGTCGTTGCGCAGCGACTCGCTCATGAGGGTGAGCTTGGACTGGTGGGGGCCGGCCTGGGGCAGGCTGGTGGGGTGGAATTGGGTCCAGCTGGGACAGGCGAGCAGCGCTCCCTTGCGGTGGGCTCGCCAGAGTGCTGTGCCGTTGCAGCCGGCAGCCATGGTGGAGAGGTAGTAGAGCGTGGCATAGCCGCCGGTGGCGAGAACGACGGCGTGGGCGGTGTGTCGCTCGATGGCGCCGGTGTCGAGGTTGCGGGCGATGACCCCACGGGCGTGGCCATCTTCGACCACGATGTCGAGGACGTCGTGGCGGGCGTGCAGAGTCACGCGACCGGCGGCAACCTGTCGGGACAGGGCCGAGTACGCACCGAGCATGAGCTGCTGGCCGGTCTGGCCGCGGGCATAGAAGGTGCGCTGGACCTGCACGCCACCGAACGACCGATTCTTCAGCGAGCCGCCATACTCGCGGGCAAAGGGCACGCCCTGGGCGACGGCCTGGTCGATGAGCGGGCCGGAGCACTCGGCGAGGCGGTAGACGTCGGCTTCGCGCGCCCGGAAGTCGCCGCCCTTCAATGTGTCGACAAACATGCGAAAGACGCTGTCGGCGTCGTTCTGGTAGTTCTTGGCTGCGTTGATGCCGCCCTGGGCCGCCACCGAGTGGGCACGGCGCGGGGAGTCCTGGAAGCAGAACGACGTGACGTTGTAGCCAAGCTCGGCGAGCGACGCGGCCGCCGCACTCCCAGACAAGCCGGTCCCGACCACGATGATGGTGAGCTTCTTCTTGTTGGCGTGGCTGACGAGCGCGCAGGTGGACTTGTAGCGCTGCCACTTGTCTTGGAGTGGGCCCGACGGGATGCGGGCATTGAGGTGGGGTTGGGATGCCATGGGCGGGAGACCTCTCTGCACAAAGCCGGGGGCGCGCACTCTGTAGCCGTCTCGACGGGATCGGCGGATGGCGTGTGGCTGACCGGGGCCAGCCTCCCAATGGACCGACAGCGATACGATTCCCCCCCCAAACCGAGCCCTGGAGCGCCACGTGGCCGCCAACCCCTCCGATCGGTCCGACGACACCCTTGCCCTGCTGATGCGCACCTTCGCCGACGTGCTCACGTCTGTCGGGGACGCTGAGGTGGCCGCACTCCTGCCCTGGCGTGGGCTGTGGGACGACACCGCCACCGACGCCGCCGACTTCCCCGAGCCCCTGGCCGAGCGGTGCATGCAGGCGTACTCCATCGCTCTGCAGCTGCTGGGGCAGGCCGAAGAAAACGCCATCGCCCAAGACCGTCGCCAACAAGAAGACGCCGGACGACTCGCCGAACAGCCCGGCTGGGACCAGGTGCTGGCCCGCCTGGAAGAGAAGGGAGTGTCACCCGAAGACATCGCGGCCGCCCTGCGCACGGTGCGTGTGGAGCCCGTGCTCACCGCCCATCCCACCGAAGCCAAGCGCCAGTCCATCCTCGAGCACCACCGGGCGGTCTACCGCACCATCGTGGACCTCGAGAACAGCATGTGGACCCGCGCCGAGCGCGCGGCTCTCGAAGAACGCCTGGCCGCCTGGCTGGAGCGGCTGTGGCGCACGGGCGAGGTGTACCTGCAGAAGCCCGAGCTGGCCGACGAACGCCGGATGGTGCTCCACTACCTGCGAGAGGTGTACCCCCGTGTGTTGCCCCTCGTGCACCGGCGCCTGCGGGCGGCCTGGAAGCGGGCAGGCCTCGACTCTGCACTCATCGAGGGTCCCGAGGCCCTGCCCATGCTCGTGTGGGGCGACTGGGTGGGCGGCGACCGCGATGGCCACCCGTTCGTGAGTGCAGAGGTCACCCGAGAGACGCTGGCCATCTTCCGTGCGGAGGCTCTGTCGCTGCTGGACAGCCACCTCGAAGACCTCGCCGTGTGCCTGAGCCTGGCGAGCGGACGACAGGCCGTTCCCGCCGATGTGTTGGCTTGGGTGTCGAGTCGACAGGCCGCTCTGGGCACCGCTGGAGACGCCGCCGTGGCACGCAACCCGGGGGAGCCCTGGCGCCAGCAGGTGAACCTGATGCGGGCGTCGCTGCCGCTGGCGGGACGTCCATCCGAAGGCCGGTATGCCGACGCCACCGGTCTCCTGGACGACCTCCGAGCACTCCGTACCGCTCTGGTGGGAGTGGGGGCCGAGCGCCTGGCCCGCCACGACGTCGACCCGGTCATCGCGCAGGTTCGGGCCTTCGGCTTCCACCTCGCCCACCTCGACATCCGCCAGAACAGCGCCTTCCACGACCGTGCGATGGCCCAGCTCCTCGCCACCGCGGGTGTGGCCGACGCCGCCTCCTGGGCTGCGTGGCCCCGCGAGAGGCGACGGGCCCTGCTGGACACCGAGCTGCAGTCCCGGCGGCCCTTCGCCCGACCCGGTGCGGCCACCGGCACAGAAGCCCGCGCCGTGCTGAGCGCCTACCAGTGCCTGGTCGACCAGCGGGCCAGCCATGGAGAGGCCGGCCTCGGCGCCCTCATCGTGAGCATGACCCGCTCGGTGGAGGACCTCCTCACGGTGTTCGTGTTGGCCCGAGAGGTGGGCCTGCTCGACGATGACGGTGACACCTTCCGCTGCCCGCTGCCCGTGGTGCCCCTCTTCGAGACCATCGACGACCTGCAGGCTGCGCCCGCCATCCTCGAGGAATACCTCTCCCACCCGGTGGTGGCGGCCAGCCTCGCGGCACAGGCCACGCGCCAGGGCCTCGACATGCCCGTCCAGCAGGTGATGATCGGCTACAGCGACAGCAGCAAGGACGGCGGCATCACGGCCAGCATGTGGGGCCTGTACCGGGGCCAGAAGACCCTCACCGAAGCCGGCCGACGCTGCGGGGTGCGCGTGCGGTTCTTCCATGGTCGTGGCGGCACCATCGGCCGAGGGGCCGGCCCCACCCACCGCTTCCTGCGTGCGCTGCCGCCGGGCTCGGTGCAAGGCGACGTGCGCATGACCGAGCAGGGCGAGACCATCCGCCAGAAGTACTCCAACCACGTCACGGCCAGCCACCACCTGGAGCTGCTGCTGTCGGGCACTCTGGCTGCCACTGCGAGCACGCGCTTCGACCCTCCCGAGCTGGTGGCGCTCATGGATGAGCTGAGCGCATCGAGCTACCGCGCCTACCGGGCCCTCCTCGAAGAGCCGGGCTTCGTGCCCTTCTTCCGCCAGGCCACCCCGGCCGACGCCATCGAGCAGAGCCGCATCGGCTCGCGCCCGGCCCGCCGCACAGGGCGCGCTTCCCTCGACGACCTCCGCGCCATCCCCTGGGTGTTCGCCTGGAACCAGGCACGCTTCGGCCTGCCCGGCTGGTATGGCTTGGGCAGCGCACTCTCGGCCCTTCGAGAGCGGTCTCCCGACGACTTCCAGCGGCTGGTGGTCGCCAAGAGGGAGGACAGCCGATGGTCGCCCTGGCACTACCTGGTGAGCAACACGGCCACTGCGGTGATGACGGCCGACCCCGAGGTGATGGAGTGGTACGCGGCGCTCGTGGAAGACGACGAGAGCGGCGCGCGCATCATGGGTCGCATCCGCGATGAATATGCCCGCACACGGGCGGTTCTCGAGGAAATCTACACCGCGCCACTGCCCGAGATTCGACCCCGGATCCATCGGGCGTTGGTGCGGCGCGGCACCGCCTTGCGTCCGCTACATATGCACCAGGTGCGGCTGCTGAGGCGGTGGCGCGGGCTGGACGGCGCGGAGCAAGAGGCGCTGCTTCCCGAGCTGCTGCTGTCGATCAACGCGATTGCATCGGGGCTGGGCGCGACGGGCTGAGGCCGTCCGCGTCAGAACCAGAGGCAGGTGCGGTCGGTGAGGTAGTTCAGCGCCCCGTCGGCGTGGCTCCCTGCGCCCAGCATGTTGCCGGACGATGCGAAGAACCACCGCGTGTCGTCGGTGTCTGGGTCGACCAGGACATCGTACTCAACGGCATAGTGGATGTGTTCTTCCCAGAGGTCTGCGGGGCAGCTGGTGCGGCTTTCGTCGATGCTGGCCACCACGGCGATGGAGAGGTCGCAGGCAGCACACACGCCGGCGTCGGTCTCTTCGGCACGGAGCGACCAGGTCACGGTGCAGTCGTCGACGCCGGTGTCTTGCCACGCATCGTTGGCCACCAGGATCCACTCTTCGAAGCCCCGCCACGCGAGCACATCGTCGGTGTCGACCGGCTCCAGCTCGCCGTAGAACTGGCTGGCTGCACCCGGATGGGCGAGGCCGTCGATGTCCTGGCAGCCCTCCGCCGAGCGGTCCATCGTGGCCTTGAGGTCGGCGAGGCCCCCGTCGTTGTTGTCGGGGTTCTTTGGGTCCACGACCTCGACTGCACCGTCCTTTTCGTCGTCGTCGGGAGACGTTCCATCGGGGCTGGAGTCGTCGGGGCCGGAGTCCGAGCCGTTCTCGCCGGTGGTGCCTGCATCGTCGGAGCCGAGCAGACCATCCACGTCGGCCTGTTCCGTCTTCAGGGGCGCGGAGCAAGCGGAGGCAAGACAGAGGAAAACAGGCAGGACGACGCGCATCTGGGGGTCCGGAGGCTGCAGAATCGGAGGGAGTCGCGAGAGGGCCCGCCCTGTACCGGTTCTGCACGCCCCCGGCGAGGTATTGTCGCCGCCGACACCCAAATGTACCCGGACTATGTCCAGCCCAGACTCGATGAGGGTCTTCGGTGAAGGCGACCGTTTTGTGCGGTACCCGTAGAATGGAACACGGGTGCTTCCCCGGGGGACCTACATGTCACAACGCCTGACCTCCTTCGCCCTTTCGCTCGCCGTGTGCGGCTGCCAGCCCGACAAGACCCGGGACACCGGCGCCGCGGGCACCACCGAGGTCGACCCGGACACCGACGGCGACGGCGACCCGGACACCACCGACTGCGCCCCCGACGACCCCACCGTCCATGCCGGCGCCGAAGAACAGTGCAACGGCGTCGACGACGACTGCGACGGCACCATCGACGATGGCCCCACGGGCTACCTCGACGAAGACGGCGATGGCTACGGGGCCACCCTCCTGTCGTGGTGCGACACTCCCGAAGATGCCCTGCTGGTGGCCGAAGGCGGCGACTGCGACGACACCGACGCCGACGTCCATCCGGGAGCCGACGACCCTGTCTGCGATGGCGAGGACCACGACTGCGATGGCCGCGGAGAACAGGTCTACTCGGCTGACGGAGACCGATACGCCTCCCTGGATGAAGCCCTGCTCGACGTCGACGACGGCGCCGACCTCACCATCTGCCCGGGCACGCACCCCACCCGCGCGGTCCTCGACCGGCCCATCTCCGTGACCATCCGCGGCGAGACCGGTGACCGCGACGAGGTGGTGCTCGACGGCCAGGGCATCGGCACCATCCTGTATGTGGGCACCGGGGCTTCGGTGGCGCTGGCCGACATCACCTTGACCGACGGACGCGGCGAGCGCTGGGTGGACACCGATGAGGGCGGCGCCCTGGCCATCTACGAGTCGGATGTGGCGCTCGACAACGTGGTGGTGGAGTGGAACGTGGCCTCACGGGGCGGGGGCATCGTGATGTACCAGGACATGGACGGCCTCGGGACCCCGGCCAGCCTGACCATGCGGGACAGCGAGCTCGGCTACAACAGCGCCATCGAAGAGGGCGGAGGCTTGTACGTGCGCGGTGGTGGGGCCGAAGCCACGGTCGACATCTCCGACTCGGCGGTCTGGCGCAACCGAACCCACTCAAGCAGCGGTGGAGCCATCGCGCTGGATAGCTCCGGTCCCGTGGCCTTCACCGCCACCGACACCTTCTTCGCCCAGAACAGTGCCAGCGGAAGTGGCGGTAGCATCTACACAACCGGCGACGGCGACCTCTCGCTCGCCTTCGAGTCGGTGCAGTTCGTGGAAGATCAGGTCGATGTAGAAGGAGCCTCGCTCTGCCTGCGCGGCAGCGGTGCCCTCACACTCGAGATGTCCGACCTCTTTGTCGAGGACAACATCGCCCACCTGGGAGCGGGGGTGATGATGATCTCCCGTCGGGGGCCGTTCACCGCGAACATCTCCGATTCCGTCTTCCAAGACAACGCCACATGGTTCGGGGAGGGCGGCGCCATGGTGTTCGTTCCGATGGCCGAGAGCTCGGTGGTTCTGTCAGAAGTGTATCTGGCCGGAAACTACGCCTGGCGGGATGGGGGAGCCATCGACGTTCTCTCGCAGGCCCCCTTCGACCTCCGCATCGTCGACTCCACCATCGCCTACAACATGGCGATCGAAGATGGCGGCGGGCTGCACTTGAACCCAACGGCCGAGCTGAACCTCGTGTTGCAACACACCTCACTTGAAAGCAACTACGCCGAGCGAGATGGGGGAGGGCTCGCCGTGTCGGTCACGCAAGAAGTCGATGTGAACCTCCTTCTCCGCGACGTGGAGGTGCACGGGAACACGTCATGGGAAGACGGCGGCGGGCTATCGGTCAGCGGTCCGACCCAAGACGAGTTCGCCGAGCTCACCGGTGTGCTGGATGTGCGGATCACAGACAGCGTGCTCGACGAAAACTGGTCCTACGGCGCGGCCGGGGCCCTGCTCCTGGGCGGTCACGCGGCTGAAGTGGCCCTCTCCAACACCACGCTCACGGCAACCGAAACAGGCGACGACACCTCCTGCGCCGTCCAGGTGCAGATGACCGCCGACTTCATGGCCACGACCACCGACTGGGGGATCGGGACCACCGAGAACACCCACTGCGACGTCATCGACACCCTCGGTCAGTCCGTCGATCTCACCGCGACGGCCGACATCCTGTGCACCGATGGGGTGTGCGCCACCGAGTAGCTCGACCTGCACGGGGTCGACTCGGCACAGCCGGGGTCGGCTTCCGGCGGCCGGGCGGGTCGACGGGGGGCGTGGCGGGTCGGCTTTCGGCGGTCAGCGGCCAGCTTGGTCGCGGCGGATCGACGCCCACGCCTTGGGCGACTTGGTGCTGACGGTGTGTGTCCTCGGTGACCGCCGACCGCTGACCGCCGCCCCTGCCTCAGGCGGCCTTGCGTGCCGTGATGAACGAGACCACGGTGTCGGCCCCCACGTCGTGGGCCTGGACGTCGACAAAGCCGGCAGCCTCGATCTCTTCGAGCAGCTGGGCCTGTGTGAGGATCCAGACGGGCGGCGCCTTGCCGAGCCAGCGCATCACCTTGAGCACGATGGAGTAGGGCACCCAAGACTCGCCCAACACCACGGTGGACGACACGAAGAAGCCGTCATCTTCGAGCATCTCGCGGGCCTTGGCCAGGAAGGCGGCGCGGTCTTCGACGAGGTGGAGGATGCTGAAGGCACCCACACCGCCCAGAGAGCCCGGGGCGAAGGGGGCTTGCTCGATGGTGCCCTGGTGGAACTGTACATTGTCGACGTCGCGGGCCTTTTCGTTGGCGATGCGCAGCATCTCGCTGGAGAAGTCGACCCCATGGACGGTGCGTCCAGCGTCGGCCAGCCGTAGTGCGAGGGAGCCGGTGCCGCAGCCGACGTCCACAAAGTCCTTGTCTGGCGACATCATGGCCCGCGTGATGTCGATCTTTCGCTCGAAGGCAGCGGGGTCGTCGACAGGCTTGGCGGCGTAGCGCTCGGCGAGCTCGTTCCAGAACTGGGGGTCGGTGGGCACGTTGGAGGCTCCTGGATTGGGGGGGGGACAGCCCGTTGGGGCACCCGGTCTATAGGGTGCCAAGGAGGGGGACCGAAGGCAGGGACCGTTCAGTGGTCGGAGGAACCGCTGGATGGTTGGGGGAGGGTGGTGTGCACCCGGAGGTGGGGGTTCCGGGGTTCCGTGTCAGGTGTTGCTTGTTGCGCCGGGGCGTCAGGTGTTGCGTGTTGCGCCAAATTACGTGCCAACCCGTAGTTTTGGCACGTCGTTCGAGGGTGTCCGGGGACCATCCGCGGGCGACCAGTGCCTGAACCAGGCCCATGATGGTCGCTGAACGCCGTCTTCGGATGTGCTCTCCCTGGCGCATACGTATTGGTACGCAAACAGGCGCAACACGCAACACCTGGCACCGACGCCGCAACACCTGGCACCGGCGGGCCGGCAGGGCGTGCCGCCGGGGCGCCGGGCAAATGCATACGTATCAGCACGTAATCAGGCGCAACACGCAACACCTGGCACCGGCGCCGGCGCAGCCGGAGCCGCGGAGGCTGCTGTGCAGCCGGAGCCGTGGAGGCTGCTGTGCAGCCGGAGCCGTGGAGGCTGCTGTGCAGCCGGAGCCGCGGAGGCTGCTCTGCAGCCGGAGCCGTGGAGGCTGCTCTGCAGCCGGAGCCGTGGAGGCTGCTCTGCAGCCGGAGCCGTGGAGGCTGCTGTGCAGCCGGAGCCGTGGAGGCTGCTGTGCAGCCGGAGCCGTGGAGGCTGCTGTGCAGCCGGAGCGTCCTTCGGAATCCCTGCGATTCGTCTGCGCCGCGGACGGGCTGCAGTCGATATACGGGCGCCAATTCCCAGTGTCTCCCATCCCCCTCGACGCAGAAGAGATGACCATGAGCTTGTACACGGACTACCTGGACCAGATTGCCCAGCGCAAGACGCAGGGCCTGCACCCCAAGCCCATCGAAGACGCCGACCTCGTCGAGGCGCTCATCGCTCAGATCGTGGATGTGGAGCACGAGCACCGCACGCAGTCGCTGCACTTCTTCATCTACAACACGCTGCCCGGCACCACGAGCGCCGCCGGGGCCAAGGCCGCCTTCCTGAAGAAGGTGGTGGTGGGTGAGGCCGTGGTGCCCGAGATTCCCGTCTCGTTCGCCTTCGAGCTGCTGTCGCACATGAAGGGCGGCCCGTCCGTCGAGGTGCTGCTCGACCTGGCCCTCGGAGACGACGCCGGCATCGCCCGCCAGGCCGCCGACGTGCTGAAGACCCAGGTGTTCCTCTACGAAGCCGACACCGACCGCCTCGAAGCCGCCCACAAGGCCGGCCACGCCCTCGCCACCGAGCTGCTGCAGAGCTACGCCAACGCCGAGTTCTTCACCCGGCTTCCCCCGGTCGACGAGACCGTGCAGGTGGTCACCTTCGTGGTGGCCGTGGGCGATGTGTCCACCGACCTTCTGTCCCCCGGCAGCGACGCCCACTCTCGCTCGGACCGCGAGCTCCACGGCCAGAGCCTGTTCGAGCACGACAAGGCCCGGCAGCAGGCCCTCATCAACCTCAAGAAGCAGCACCCCGACAAGCGGGTGATGCTCGTGGCCGAAAAAGGCACGATGGGCGTGGGCTCCTCACGGATGTCGGGCGTGAACAACGTGGCGCTGTGGACCGGCATCCAGTCCAGCCCCTACGTTCCGTTCATCAACATCGCCCCCGTCGTGGGCGGCACCAACGGCATCTCGCCCATCTTCTACACCACCGTGGGCGTCACCGGCGGCATCGGGGTCGACCTGAAGAACTGGGTGAAGCAGTTCGACGACGCCGGCAACCTGATTGTCGATGAGGACGGCGAGCCGGTGCTCAAGCAGGTCTTCTCCATCGACACGGGCACCGTGCTCACCATCAACACCAAGACCAAGCAGCTGCTCAACGAAGACGGCTCGAAGGTGCTCTCCGACATCCCGTCGGCGCTCACCCCGCAGAAGCTCGAGTTCATCCGCGCGGGCGGCTCCTACGCCGTGGTGTTCGGCAAGAAGCTGCAGACCACCGCCTGCGGCATCCTGGGCATCGACGTTCCCACGGTCTACGCCACCGCCAAGGAAATCTCCCACAAGGGCCAGGGCCTCACCGCCGTGGAGAAGATCTTCAACCAGAACGCCGTGGGCGTCACCCCCGGCACCGTGCTCCACGCCGGCTCCGATGTGCGCGTGAAGGTCAACATCGTGGGGTCGCAGGACACCACCGGCCTCATGACCTCCCAGGAGCTGGAGATGATGGCCGCCACCACCATCTCGCCCTCGGTCGACGGCTCCTACCAGTCGGGCTGCCACACGGCTTCGGTGTGGAATGCCAAGGCGCGTCGCAACATCCCCAAGCTGATGAGCTTCATGAACAAGTTCGGGCTCATCACCGGCCGCGACCCCCAGCACCGCTACAAGCCGATGACCGACGTCATCCACAAGGTGCTCAACGACATCACGGTCGACGACCAGGCGGTCATCATCGGCGGCGACTCCCACACCCGCATGAGCAAGGGCGTGGCCTTCGGTGCAGACTCGGGCACCGTGGCCCTTGCATTGGCCACCGGCGAAGCCACCATGCCGATTCCCCAGTCGGTCAAGGTCACCTTCAAGGGCGCTCTGGCCGACCACATGGACTTCCGCGACGTGGTCCACGCCACCCAGGCGCAGATGCTCGACCACTTCAAGGGCGAAAATGTGTTCCAGGGTCGCGTGATCGAGGTCCACATCGGCACTCTGCTGAGCGACCAGGCCTTCACCTTCACCGACTGGACCGCCGAGATGAAGGCCAAGGCCTCCATCTGCATCTCCGAGCCCGACACCCTCATCGAGTCGCTCGAGATCTCGAAGAGCCGCATCCAGATCATGATCGACAAGGGCATGGACAACGACAAGCAGGTGCTCGCCGGCCTTGTCGCGAAGGCCAACAAGCGCATCGAGGAGCTGCGCACCGGCAGCAAGCCCGCTCTACTCCCCGACGACAACGCGAAGTACGCCGCCGAGTTCACGGTCGACCTCGACAAGATTGTCGAGCCGATGATTGCCGACCCCGACGTCCACAACGACGACCCCTCCCGTCGCTACACCCACGACACCATCCGTCCCATCAGCTTCTACGGTGGCGACAAGCAGGTCGACCTGGGCTTCGTGGGCTCCTGCATGGTGCACAAGGGCGACATGCAGGTCATCGCCCAGATGCTGCGCAACATCGAGAAGGCCGAGGGCACGGTGCAGTTCAAGGCCCCCCTCGTGGTGGCCCCGCCCACCTACAACATCGTCAACGAGCTCAAGGCCGAAGGCGACTGGGACATCCTCCAGAAGTACGCCGGCTTCGAGTTCAACGACGATGCGCCCAAGGAAGAGGCCCGCAAGAAGTACCAGAACGTGATGTACCTGGAGCGCCCGGGCTGCAACCTGTGCATGGGCAACCAGGAGAAGGCGGAGAAGGGCGACACTGTGATGGCCACCTCCACCCGCCTGTTCCAGGGCCGCGTGGTGGCCGATGCCGACGACAAGAAGGGCGAGTCGCTGCTGGCGTCCACGCCGGTGGTGGTGCTGTCCACGATTCTGGGTCGCACGCCCAGCATCGAGGAGTACACGGCTGCGGTCGAGGGCATCAAGCTCACGAGCTACGCACCGCCCGCGAGCTGAGGCCACGGCGGCCTCGGGGCCCCGCGACAGATTGGCGACAGGTGTCAATCACCGCGCGGGCCCCTACCTTCAGGACATCCTTCTGGAGGTACCCATGCTTCGCAACACCGCCCTGACCACCCTCCTTCTGCTGTCCGCCGACGTCGCCACCACCGCACTGGCGCCCGTCGGCGTTTCTGCGTTCACGACAGATGCCGCCGCCGCGGACTTCACCGGTCGTGTCAAGCGCATCAAGATCAAGAAGAAGCGCGTGGGCACCGGCTACAAGCTCAACACGCGGGCAGAGGGCACCGGGACCGACACCGCTGCAACGGCCGAGGTCACGGTGCGCCACGCCGACACGGGTGAGGTCCTGGAGACGCTCGCCATCGACGCGCCCGCTCGCGCACGGGTCTTCTTCTCCGTGCAGCTCGCGGCCGACGCCTCCACCGACCTCACCACCTACAAGGTGTACCCGCAGCTCGCTGAGGGGTCCGACGCCGACTTCTCCTTCGACGATGCGGGCTACGAGCTGGACGAGAACGGCGAAGCCATCGCCGGTGCCTACAAGCTGCGCGCGAAGGTCACGGGTGGTGGTGAGCTGCAGGTGTCCGTCACCAGCGAGGACCGCGACTGGGACCCCGACAGCATCACCGGCGTGCGCGTCGCCAATGCGGAAGGCGGGCCCGGCTGGCTGTCCCTCGACGGCATCCGCCACACCTTCCGCGCGGACCTCGACTGGGGGGATGACGTCTGGGAGGACGACCTCATCTTCCGCACCATCCTCTACGACGCCGACGGTGGCATCGTCGACGACTTCCAGCAGACCCTGTCGCCGCCGTCCGAGTCCGACGACCCGGGAATCGACGAGATCAGCGTCAAGGAGACCAAGAAGGGCGTGGCCAAGCTGGTCACCTGGACCACCTCCGACGGCTCTGCCGCAGCCCTCGAAGTGGAGCTGACCGACTCGACCTCCGGCGAGACGGTGCTCTACACCGTGGACGACACGCCCATCCTCACCGAGCGCACCTACATGTACTCGGGGCTGGAGTTCGACCCCGGCGAAGCCCCCGATGGCTTCACCTACCTCTGCCTCATCGACCTCATCGACGACAACGGCCACGTGGTGGGTGAGCAGTACGAGGTGGAGGTGGTCCCGCCCGCTGTTGCCGAAGGCGAGGAGTACGCAGTCGCCACCGTGCCCTTCGCCGACGGCCTCGGGTCGGTGGGCCTCGTCAACACCGGCGACGGCTTCTACCACGTGGTGGGCGCCCTCTGGAGCGACGACGCCCGCCAGGCCTCCTCGTTCAACCTCATCTTCGAAGAGCCCTTCGAGGGCCCCGCACCCCTGGAGACCGAGGTGACCGCCAGCATCATCGACCAGGTGGACAAGTGGGTGCAGAAGGGAGAGGGCGCGGTGCCTACCGGCTACGACCTCACCACCACGCTCACGACGGCGGAAGGCGTGGTGCTGGAGACCTCAACGGTGAGCGGTGGGGGCACGGGCACGGTGTTCAAGGACGGCAGCATTGTTCCGGGCAAGGTGGTGAGCGTCGGAGACAAGGAGGTCATCCTCAACATCGGCTTCAAGTCCGAAGGGAACTCGAAGTAGCGGGTGGCGCCCTCCTCCAGCACTCAGGGTAGAGTGGTGGGGGAGGTTGGTATGGCCCTACCAGCGAAGAAGCGCCTTTCCTATGCCGAGTACCTGCGCCTGGAGCAGGAGACCGGAATTCGCCACGAGTACCTGGATGGGGAGGTGGTGGCGATGGCGGGGGGAACGCTGCGGCACTCCCGGCTGAAGACCAACCTCACTGTCGATGTGAGCGTGGCCCTCGGAGACGGTCCCTGCCAAGCCTACGATGCGGATGCAAAGATTCGCATCGCCGAGTCGGGCCTGTCCACCTACCCCGACCTCTCCGTCATCTGCGGGGACCCCGTCCGCGACGGCATGGACAAGCACGCCGCCAACAATCCAACGGCGCTCTTCGAGGTGCTTGGCACGGGCACCGAAGCTTGGGACCGCGGCGGCAAGCGCCTGCACTACCGCAAGCTCGAGAGCCTCCAGGAGTACGTGCTGGTCGACCACCGCGAGCCCCGCGTCGAGGTCTACACCCGCACCGGACCCGATGTGTGGGAGCACCGGGTGTTCGAGGCTGGACAGCAGGCCCGACTCACCAGCATTGGCATCGCGCTGTCTGTCGACCGGCTGTACCGCAACCTTCCGCCGCCACCGGAAAACGACGCCGGCTGACCAATCCCTCAAGCCAGCGCAAACTCCACGCCCAGCGCGGCTTCTCGGGCCAGCTCCACGTCGCCCGCATCCACGGCCTGCGCGAGGATGGCGAGCCCGACGGACAGCGCCATGTGCCGGGCCCGCGCTGCCCCCACCGGTTCCCCATAGGCCGACCAGAACCGGCCCCGAGCCTCCGGCGGCAGGAAGCCGTACACCAGGAGCAGGTCGGCGGCAGGGTCGCCCACCCGCAGCTCATCCCAGTCGATGACCCCCACCAGCGCGCCGGTCTCGTCGAACAGCAGCTGGCCGCCGTGCAGGTCGCCGTGCACCAGACACAGCTCGGTGGTCTCGGCTGGAACAGCGGCCATCCGGTCGGCCGCCTGGCGGGCCAAGGTGGCGTACTCGGTGTGCGCCAGCTGGTCTGCGCGCAGGCGCCCGTTCTGCGCACGAAGGGCCAGCTCGCCCGGCCGAGCATCGGTGGGAACACCCTCCCACACGCTGTCTTGAAGGTCCTGACCGTGTAGGCACCGCAGCACCGCCCCCAGCGGTTCGGCCGCCCGCACGCGGTCCGCGCGAGACAAGCCGAGGCGTGCAGGCATCTGTCCGGGGATGTGTTGGTAGGCCACACACTGGCCCGGATGGTCCAACACAGGAGCGGCCACGAACACGGGCTCGGGGGTTGTGGTGGGCAGGCGCCTGGCGAGCGCTGCGAGGGGCCCCACCCGACGAGCGGCCAGGTCGAGACTGCAGGCCTGGTGGGGGTACCGGAACACGAGGTCGTCGCAGCGCCACACGGCGTGGTCCCAGCCGACGCCGATGGGGGTGAGTCCAGCGGTGGGTTGGTGGGGGCGGTGGGCAGCCAACACAGCGAGGAGGTGTTCGCGGCGGACGGGATGGTCGGGGGTCCAGGGAGATGACATGCGGTCTCTGGCGCAGCGTGGGAAGACGCTGGTTATCCTCCTGGCTCCCCCGACCACGAGGAATGCCCGTGTGGACCTGGTTGCTGGGCATGTCGCTCGCCGCCGCAGGTAGCTGTCCAGACGGTCAGCGCCGGGCCCCCAACGCGCTGAGCCAGTGCTGCTGGCCCGGACAGCGCTGGAGCCGCTCCGAAGAAGCCTGCCTGGGCATGCCCCACCGCTGCCCGGACGGCTGGTCGGTGGAGCTCGGCTCGCGCACATTGCCCGAAGCCGCCGGCTGTGCCGACATCCCCAACCTCTTCGCCAACGCCGACTGGAGCGCGGCCATCCCGGGGCTGCCCGGTCGGGTCGATGCCTGGGGAGCCGACCCCCGCCTCGGTCCCGCTCTGCAGTGGGCCCTGCCCGAGCTCCAGGGCGCCATCGCCAAGCAGCGCATCGACGCCGTGCTCCGCGAACACCGCACCGAGCTGGTGGCCTGCGTCGACAAGGCCCGGACCAAAGACCCCACCGCCACCGGTGTGGTGCGCGTGCGCTGGACCGTCGATGCCAAGGGCCGGGCCCGCAGCGTGCGGGTCACCGAGAACACCCTTCGCCACTGGGGGGCCCGCGCCTGCCTGGCGAATGCCGTGGACGACCTCACCTTTCCCCCGCCGCTCTACGGGCGGGCCACAGTGGCGTACAGCTTTGTGTTGGGTGCATCCCGATGAAGAGGCCTACTCCGCCTCCACCACCACCAGCTCACCCTCCCGCTCCACCACCACCGTGATGCCGGGCCAGCCCACCAGGCCCACCACCAGCTCGCCCACGTCTTCACCGTAGCGGGGCACCAGCTCGAGCACATCCACACCGGCCACAGTGACCTCTTCCAGGCGGTCTCCGGCCTCCAGCCAGCCCTCGTCGTCTCCTTCCGCCACCACGAGCCGGTTGTCTTCATCGCGGCCCAGCGCCAGGCCACCACCGCCGGCCCGCACCAGCTCTACATAGACGTCTTCTTCGGCCAGCTCGACCACTTGGGCACCGCCGGGGTCGCGCGGCAGCATCACCTGGTAGCGCCCGGGTTCCAGGCCGAAGATGGAGAAGCTGCCGTCGGCGCCCGTGGTGGCGGTGCCCACAGGCGGGGCCGCGCCGTCGGTGAGCGAGCCGAGCTCCACGGCGGCCACTTCGACGCCGGCCACCGGGGCCTCGTCGTCTTCCCAGACCACCCGCCCGGCGAGCATCACGCCGCCCATCAGGTCGATGTCGCCCACGTCGACCACCTCGTCGAACACCTCGATGGGCCCGATGGCCTTCTCCATGCCCTGTGCGCGCACCACCACCCGCCAGCTGCTCTCCTTGAGGGAGGGGATGAAGAAGTCGCCGTTTGCGTCGCAGGCATGGGTGCGCAGGCCACCACCGCCGCCCAGGTCGAGGGTCCACCGCACCACCTCCAGAGTGCAGCGGGACGGCTCCCCGTCGACCAGCACCTGGCCCGTAATGCCCCCTGGCACGCGAAAGTCGAGCCAGGCTTCCGTCTCGCCAGCCGGCACCAACACCGACTCCCCGCCCCCACGCACCGCCGCTTCGTCCATGGGACAGCGGCACGTGATGGCACCGGCTTCTTCGACACACGGAGAGCCCGCCGGGGCCCAGGGCTCCGAGCACATCACCAGCGGGAGGTCGTGGCAGCCGTCGTCGGGCAGGCCCGCGCAGTAGACCCGCACCTTGCGGATGGGCTCCAGCTCGACGTCGTGCTCCCAGGTGTCGACGCCGGGCGGAATCAGCAGCGAGTCGACCTCGTACTGGTGGTCGTAGTGGTCGGCGATCAAGGCGTAGGGACCGGCACCGTCGACGAAGAGGGTGTAGGCGCCGTCGGGACCGGAGATGCCTGAAGGACGCTTGCCGAGTGGTAGAGCGGCCAGCTCAGCACCGGCGACGGGCAGTCCTTCGGCGGTCACGAGGCCGTGCACCCGCACCAACCCGATGTCCGCAGGCTGGAGGTACGGGTAGGCGTACCCGTTGGCCACTTCGATGGGCTCGGTGTTGGGCAGGAAGCCGTCGGCCCGGGCCTCGAGGGTGGCGGGACCGCAGGGGAGGTCGTCCCACTTGCCTTGGCCCAGCTCGTCCAGCGCGAGCTCGAAGATCTCTCCACTGGCGGTGTACAGCGTGGCGTGGGCCCCTGTGACGTGTCCCTCGTCCTGTCCGGGTGAGGTCTCCCGCAGATGCACAATCAGGCTGCAGCGCTCGGCCACCTGAAACAGGAGGTCGGTGCGTGGACCGAAGAGGGTCTCGAACGCAGGCAGGGTGTTGACCTGCGGGCGCACGTCGACCACACCCACCACACCCCGAATGGCGAAGCGGCCGTCTTCGTCGGTGGTGGCCTGCCAGGTCTGGCTGCGGTCGGTGACAAAGACGTCGACCAGGACCCCCGCCACCCCCCCCTCATCGGCGCCAACGACCCGACCGCCCACGGTGAAGGTGCGCTCGGGGTCGGGGGTGGACACCTTCGTGCGCTGCTGGAGCTCGGGCGGGGCAGGCTCCGGACGGAATGCGCCGCTCATGAGGACCACCACCCCGAGGAGCACCACACCCAGAACACCGACACAGCCCCAGCGTCGCTTGGACATGGTGGCTCCCGGGTAGGGGGTGGAGGAGGGTAGGAGGAGTCAGGGGGAGCGCCCATCCTACCGCCGTCGCGCTGCACGGTACGGTGGCCCCCTTCCGCAAGGACTCCGGGAGCCACCCATGTCGAGCCGTGCCCTCTTCTGCCTGTTCTGGACCGCCGGCTGCATTCCCGACCCCGCCGACTACAGCGGCACCGACGACCCCCGCCGAGACTACGACCGCGACGGCCAGACCGAAGAAGACGGGGACTGCGCCCCCAACGACCCCTTCGTGTGGGGGGGCGCACCCGAGTACTGCGATGGCAAGGACAACGGGTGCTCGGGCGCGACCTGGAGTGCGGCTGCCGAGGAGGGCGTGGCCACGTGGATCGACAGCACGGGCCTGCCCACGGACATCACCGGTGCGTGGTTCACGGGAACCGAGGCCAGCCCGGCCGAAGTGCACATCACCGAGCCCGGCACCCTGCGCGTCTGCAGCGGAACCCAGTACGCCACAGTCCACGTCGAAGCGGCCGGCGTGTCCATCGAAGGCTTCGCATCCATCCCCGACGTGCCCCCTACTTTGTCCGGCGCCGAAGCAGTGCCCGTGCTGGTGGTCGACGCCCCCAACGGGGTCACCACCATCTCCGACCTCACCCTCGCCGACGGCCACTTCGCCGACAGCCAGCCCGCCGGCGGCATCTCCCAGCACGCAGGCGAGCTCATCGTCACCGACTCCACGCTCACCGGACACGTCGGCGACGAAGGCGGTGCCCTGCACATCGGCGGCCACACCACACTCGCCCGGGTGCGCATCACGGAGTCCCACACCCCCTACGAGTCTCCCGGTGGTGGCGGGGTGTTCGTGGCGCCCGGCGCGACGCTCGAGGCCGATGCATTGGATGTAGTCGGCTGCTTCTCGTTCACCGTGGAGGACCGGGACGCAGACTCGGCCACAAAGGGTGGGGGGCTCTACAACCAAGGCACCACGTCTGTGCGCCGCAGCACGTTCGACAACAACCAGTCCACCCTCGGCGCGGGCCTCTCCAACACAAGCGAGCTGCACATCGAAGACTCCACCATCCGCGACTGCATCTCGTCGCAGGGCGGCGGGCTCTGGACCGGTCCCGACAGCATCACCCACGTGCAGGGGGTCACGATGTCCGGCAACGCATCGTCGTTCAGCGGCGACGGCGGCGGCATCTACAACCAGGGCACCCTGACCATCGACACATCCGACCTGGTGGACAACTACGCCACCAACAACGGCGGCGGGGTCTACAACGACACCAGCGGCACCATCACCGCCACAGAAGTGCTGGTGTCGACCAACTTCGCCACCAGCGGCGGCAACATCTCCGACCGGGGCGTGTCGAGCTGGACCGACGGGGCCATCATGGGTGGCGTGGCCCACAACGGCGGCGGGGTGTTCACCTTCGAGGGTGGGCACACCACCTTGCACCACGTGGCCATCTGGTCGAACCGGGTCCGGCTGCCCGACCCCGACGACGACTCGAACTTCGGCCTCGGCGGCGGCGGGTTGTTGGTCTTTGGCGGCACCATCACGTGTACAGCCGACGACTCGTTCATCGGGCCCGACCACCTGACGAAAGCGCCGGTCATCGCCTCCAACCGGAGCGAACGGCACCCGGTGGGCGGCGTGATGCTGATGGTAGAGTACGTCATCAACGAATCCAACTTTACATCGGACGGCTGCATCTTCGGCGCTGGAGACCGCGCCAACACACCCATCCAGCTCGCGGCCGACCTGGGCGGCAAGTACTACGACGTCGCGGGCCTGGAAGTGGCCATCGACTGCACGCGGGAAGAGTGCCTGTGCGACGGAGAACCCTGTCCCGAGGTGGTGCTGGACGAGTGAGCCGCCATCGACGTCAGCTGCCCGAAGCCAACGCAGACACCCGCTCGGCCAGCGCATCGTTGACACGTGCATAGGCTGGCTGCACCCAGGTGTGGTCCCATGCCCACACGCCGATGCCGCGGTAGTCCTCGTGCTGGACGACCCGCGTGCCGCCGTCTACCGCTTCGAGCCGGTATTGGTGGTGAAACGTGAGCACGCCGGGGATGCCACCCTTCTGTTCGAGGGCGACGCCGGGCTCCACACGGGCCACCGTGGCGGTCAGCGCGTACTGGCGTCCGTTGGGCTCGCGGAGCTGGTAGGGGATGGACGCGCCCACCTTCATGGTGCCGGGCGCTTCGACGAGAACCGGGTTCCACTCGGGGTACTTGTCGGTGTCGACGAGCACGGCCCAGATGGCTTCGGGCGAGGCGGGGATGATGCGCTCGGTGTGCACCGACTTGGTGGATGCAAACGAGAAGCCGACGAGGCCCAACACAAGGCCGGCGGCGACGAGTGCCCATGTGGTTGCAGTCATGATGACTCCAGGCCGAGTGGCCTACATGTACTTGGAAAACCAGTCGTGGATGAAGCCGGGGTGGGTGCCCAGGTAGTCGTATGCGGCGGCCCGCTGCTTTTCGAGCTGGACCATCTTCAGGTCCTTTTCGACCGTCAGGGCATCGTAGAAACCCCGCACGAAGTCGAGGTTGGTCCAGGGGTCGTTTTCGTTCTGCACCACGAGGGTGGGCACCGAGATCTTGGGGACGTCGGGCATGAAGGTGGTGCCGGGCAGGTCGAAGCCGGTGCGTTCCTTCGTGACCTTGTCGCCGGCCCGTGCCATGAAGCCGGGGATGCCGAAGGCCTTGACGAAGTCGGTGTAGTGGAGGGGCTGGACGGCCACCATCGCCTTGATCTGGGGAAAGCGGGCCAGGCCGTCTTCCCCGCGACCGAAGGCATAGGTGGAGACGGAAGCCCCCATGCAGATGCTCAACAGACCGATGCTTGCATTGGAATAGCGGGGATGGGTGGTGATGAACTCCACGGCCGCCACCACGTCGGGAGCCTCTTCGGAGCCCCACGAGATGTAGGGCGTGGTGCCGGGGTCGCTCTCGCCGTGGTTGCGCAGGTCGTACATCAGCACGGTGTAGCCCTGGTCGTGCAGAGCCTTGGCCTGGCGGAGGAACGAGATGTCGGTCTTCCACATCTTGATGAGGCCCTTGCCTTCGGGCGTGTAGCCGGCCCGACTGCACTGGACGCCGAAGTGGCTCTGGATGACCACCTTGTCGGTGCCGCCGGGGATGAGCCAGCCGCGGAGGGTGACGCCGTCGGTGGTCTGGAAGGAGACGTCCTCGTAGGCGAGACCGTGGGCATCGGGGGATTCGAAGACCGGCGAGCTGCCGGGCTTGATCATCATGTCGGAGACCATCTTGCCAAACATGGGCGACCTCAAGCGGAAAGAGAGTGGGAGGCGGAACGTCGGGGAGTCCAGACAGCGTGGTCGACGCTGCCCAGGGTGCGGAGCTGGTCGGCGAGCAGGAGGCCCGGTCGACTCTCCTTGGGAGATGCGGTGTTGTGCCAGACGATGACGACCGCCAGATCGCCGTCGTAGAGGGCGTGTTCGAGGACCATCGCCTCGACATCTGCGTGGGCGTGGTGCAGCTCGGCGACCTGCTCTTCGAGTCCGGGAAGGACCGCGTGCAGCGTGGTCGCGTTGGCTCGGAGCCGAATGAGCTCCACCCACTTCATTGGGCGGTCCGGTGGGCGTCGAGCCACTCGATGAGGGCCGACGGGTGGGTCGAGAAGTGGGTGTAGCCGTGGTGACGAACCGGCGTGTCTTCGATCCAGAAGACGGTCTTGTCGGCCACCTGAACGTTGTCGTGCATGGCTTGGATGTCGTCCGCGCTGGAGACGAGGTCGTTTCGGACCTGGACGAACATCACCGGCACGTTCACCGCCGCAGCCACGGGACGGACGTCGTGGTCGTCGACTCGCTGGTCGCCCAGCTCCATCAGCACGGCTTCGAGCCGCCCCATCGCATCGGGCACACCCGACAGCGCGAGCATCTTGGTGACAGCGGTGCGCCCCACGAGGGGCTGGATGGCCACCAACGACGCCACACCCTCGAAGGCCGCAGGGTCGCGCTGCATGGCGTGGAATGTGGCGTTGCAGCCCATGCAGTAGCTGCGGAGCTGGATGGTCTTGTCCCGGGTGTCCGGCCGGCTGCGGACATACGCGAGCGAGGCGAGGACATCGGGCCACTCGAAGTAGCCGGAGCCGCTCACGCCACCTCGAGCAGCGCCACTCTCGCCGTGGTTGCGCAGGTCGTAGACCAGCTGGCTGTAGCCGGCTTCGTGGACCGCCTTGAACAGCGGCATGAAGTCGACCTCGATGTTGCTGCTCGAGTTGAAGCCTTCGAGGTGGCCCGGGTACCCAGCGCGGTTGGCTGGTCCGAAGTGGTTGCTCACCACGATGTGGCCGTTGTCGTTGCCCACAGCAGCGGGGATGTACCAGCCTGCGAGGGAGATGCCGTCGACCGTCTCGAAGCGGACCTCCTCGAAGGGAAGCCCGAGGGCAGCGGGAGTGGTCTGCAGAGGCGTGCGCTCGGGAAGAACCAGACCCCGGACAATGGCTTGGACGATGGGTTCGGCAGGGTGGACAGCTTCGGTCGACATGGGATGCTCCTGGTGCCTTGGAGGAGACGGGCGAGACGACCACCCTCAAAGCACATCCCGTGCCAACCCGGTCGACCCCCATGACCAGGGCGCTTTCGAATGGGGCCGCGGCGCTGTCGCCATATTTGGTGTTCATGGTCGTTCTATTTGACGTTAAACATCACCATCAACTTTCGCACCGAGCGCCCCGATGTCCGCCTTCCCCCCCGACTTCTTCCGGTCGTTCACCCTCCGCATCTGCGGCAGCCTCGACATCCACACGGCCCTGCGCGACGCCTTCGCCTACCTCCAGGACTTCGTGCCGGTCGATGTGCTTGGCTTGGGCTTCAACAACTTCGAGTCCGCGTGCATCGAGGTGGTGGCCCACGTTGCGCGCGACGGGCACTCCGTGCCTTGGGTGGGGGGGCTCCAAGGCATTCCCATCACCGCAGCCATGGTGCAATACATCCAGTCGTTGCCCACGAACCGGCCCATGGTGCGGGTCTTCAACCAACCCGGCACGGTCCCGGCCCCTCTTCGCGCCGGCTTTCCTGGCATGAAGACCCACTCGGTGGCCTTCGTTCGCCTCGAGGTCGACGGCCACAACCTGGGTGCCATGCTGGTCTCGGCACGCGGGAGCGGGCGCTTCACCGACCACCACATCGCCCTGCTCGACGCCATCCGCGAGCCGGTCGCCCTCGCGATGCGCAATGCCCGCCAGCACACCGAGCTCAAGCGTCTCCAGGAGCGCTTGTCCGAAGACCACCAGGCCCTCCGTGCAGATGTGGCCCGGGCGGTCGGACACACGGTGGTGGGGGCCGACTTTGGCCTGCGCGACGTGATGGACCAGATCCGCAAGGTGGCCCGGTGGGACCGACCGGTGCTTCTGTTGGGTGAGACGGGCACCGGCAAGGAAGTGTTGGCCCACGCTCTGCACACGGCGTCGCAGCGCAGCACGGGCCCGATGATCACTCTGCAGTGCGGTGCGGTTCCCGAGGCTCTGCTGGACAGCGAGCTGTTCGGCCACGAGCGGGGTGCCTTCACCGGGGCGGTGGCTCGGAAGCGGGGGCGGTTCGAGCGGGCCGACGGCGGCACGCTGTTCCTCGATGAGATCGGAGAGCTGTCGCTGGAAGCCCAGGTGAAGCTGCTGCGCGTGCTCCAGGAGCGCAAGTTCGAGCGGGTGGGCGGCACCGAGACCCTCTCCGCCGATGTGCGCATCGTGGCCGCCACCCACCGCGACCTCGAGGAGATGGTGAAGGCCGGCACCTTCCGCGAAGACCTCTGGTACCGGCTCGCGGTGCTGCCGATTCGCATCCCGCCCCTGCGGCTCCGGCGCGAAGACATCCCTTCGCTGGTACGACACTTCGTGGGTCGGCTGAGTCGCCAGATGGGCCTGGTGGGTCGCCCCGAGGTCCCCGCCCGGGCGCTCGACCAGCTCCAAGCCTACGACTGGCCCGGCAATGTACGCGAGCTGCAGAATATCGTGGAGCGGGCGCTCATCTTGTCCGGGGGCGGGCCGCTGCGGTTTCCGGCTCTGGTGGCGCGTACCGAAGGGTCGTCTGCTACGGCGCCGGTCACCGAACCCGATGTTCGCTTCGCTACGTTGGAAGAGGCCAACCGTCAGCACATCCAACGTGCACTGGAGCATACGGACGGCCAGGTGGCCGGTGCCGGGGGAGCGGCCGAGCTGTTGGGGCTGAATGCGAGCACGCTCCGGGCGCGGATGCGGAAGCTGGGTGTGCGGGGTCGGCCGCGGTCGCGGGGGGCCCTCACCGACCGCTCCGCGGCCACCTCCCCCTGAGAGGGGGAGGACTCTGTGTGCCGGTCCATACACAAGTCCCGGCTGCGGTCGCGGGGGTACCGAGCTCGGTCAGCCTCGACCGAGTCGTTCGGAGCGTGAGCGCCAGCGAACAAAGCGACGAATCTGGCACCAACCCATCGATTCGTCGTCCCCCGAGCCCATCGATGCCCAGACCCGACAGCCGGCCCGGGACCAGACACCAGCCGTCGAACCCTGCGAACCATCGCCGCGGGGGTCCCCCTCCGACCGCTTCGCGGCCACCTCCCCCTGAGAGGGGGAGGACGCTGAGTGCTCCTGCGGTACCTCCTCCGGTCCATACACAATCCAGGCCGCGGTCGCGGGGGTCCCCCTCCGACCGCTCCGCGGCCACCTCCCCCTGAGAGGGGGAGGACTCTGAGTGCTCCTGCGGTCGCGGGGGTCCCGAGCTCGGTCAGCCTCGACCGAGTCGTTCGGAGCGTGAGCGCCAGCGAACAAAGCGACGAATCTGGCACCAACCCATCGATTCGTCGTCCCCCGAGCCCATCGATGCCCAGACCCGACAGC
>Ga0213833_1000328_pt1 | contig 57436 bp, 37 predicted proteins | sample SWATP21_FD_160575 | JGI IMG/M metagenome (GOLD analysis project Ga0213833, IMG submission 160575) | Coastal seawater microbial communities from Marineland, Florida, United States - SWA TP2 #1 | ecosystem: Environmental > Aquatic > Marine > Coastal | place: USA: Florida | collected 2016-08-14
GGCTCGGGGGACGACGAATCGATGGGTCGGTGCCAGATTCGTCGCTTTGTTCGCTGACGCTCACGCTCCGAACGACTCGGTCGAGGCTGACCGAGCTCGTGAGCACAGCAGTCCTCCCTTCGGCGAACAACGTCCGTTCTCGGGTGCTTTGGGCACATGTGCGTGCCAGCATAACATCGTCGTTCTCACAGTCCTCCCCCTTCAGGGGGAGGTGCCTGCGGAGCAGGCGGAGGGGGCCTGAAAGAAGAGGACATCGTCGTTCTCACAGTCCTCCCCCTCCAGGGCTCTCCAGGGGGAAGTGCCTGAAAGAAGAGGACATCGTCGTTCTCACAGTCCTCCCCCTCCAGGGGGAGCAAGGCGCCGAGCGCGAAGCGCATCGGAGGCGCCGCGGTAGTCATTGCGCAGCAGGCCTGCGGAGCAGGCGGAGGGGGCCTGAAAGGGGAGGAAATCGTCGTCCTCACAGGGTCCCGCGAGTCCTGCACCGTTGCTGCCCCATTGTGCCGCATTGTGCAGCCGTAGCTTGAAGACACCACACCGGAGGTCTTCATGCTCCCATCTGCCTTGTTGCTGCTGACCATGCCCGCCCACGCCGCCACCATCACCGTGGGACCATCCACCTCTTCCGACCACACCACCATCGCAGATGCCCTCCACGGGGCCGTGTTCGGCGACATCATCGAGGTGTCTGCAGGCACCTACACGGAATGTCTGTGGCTCCAGGGACGGTCGGTGACCATCCGCGGCGTGGACGGGGCCGACGCCACCGTGCTGGACTGTGCCGGGGGCGCATCGGAAGCCATCCTCGCCGACATGGGCGAGACCCTCGAGCTGGAGGGCATCACCGTCCTCAACCCGGGCCGGCGAGGGCTGCGCTTCGTGGGCGGAGAGCTCCGGGCGAGTGAAGTGGTGCTGTCCGGAGTGGGCGGTGCGGAAGGGGGCGCCCTCGTGGTGGACGGGAGCGTGGTCACCATCGAAAAGAGCGTGTTCGACCACAACATCGCCGACGAGGGCGGGGCCATCCACGCGTCGGGGCCCGCGTTTCTGTCGCTCGTGGATGTGTCCTTCGAAGACAACTTCGGGGCGGTCGCGGGTGGGGCGGTGTTTCTCGACCACGATGGCGCGGGCGCTCCGTCGGTGCTGCTGGACCGGGTGACCTTCGCCCGGAACGAGACCCTCGGGGCGGGTGGGGCGCTCTTTGGCGGACCGGGGGCTGTGCTGTCGAGCATGGACACCACGTGGGAGTCGAATGTCGCCGTCGACGCCGGTGGGGCCGTGCTCATGGACCGGGGGGCCTCGGTGATGGTGATGGACGACACCTTCGAGTCCAACGTCGCAGGCTCGGAGGGAGGGGCCATCGGTGTGCACGCGCCCGTGGGCTTCACGCTCTCCGGAGGCACCTACCGGGACAACCTCGCTGCGCACGGGGGGGCGCTGTGGCTCGCGGATGCGCCAGGAGCAGTGCTCGATGGCGTGGAGCTGGTGGACAACAACGCGTGGGAGACCGGCGGGGGTGTCGAGCTCGAGGGGGGCGACCTCACCGTCACCAACGGGACCTGGCACCACAACTGGTCGCTCAACGGCGGTGGCCTCCTCGCCGAAGATGCCGACGTGGTGATGACGGGCCTGGTGATGACCTCCAACATCGCCGAGTACTACGGCGGCGACCTGTTCTCCGACCAAGGGGGGATGCAGCTGTCGGGCTGCCAGAGCTCCGGGTCAGAGGCGAGCTCGGGGGCGTTTCTCTACTTGGGTCGGTTCGCAGACGGGTCGCTCGGAGCCGGGGAGGGCGTCGACCAGCCGGTCATCCTCGATGATGTGTCGGTGACCGGAGCGCGGACCCATGTATTGGCTGCGCTCGTGTCGCAGGACCGGCCGGTCATCATCGAGAACAGCCAATTCGTCGGCAACCATGGCGAGAAGTCCAGCGCCGTCCGCATCCATCGGGCATCGGCATCGGTGCGGTCGTCGGCCTTCCGCTTCAACCACTCGGTCGACGAGGGGGCGGCCCTCTATGTGGGTGAAGGCGCTGGCCTGGAGCTCCGGAACAGCGTGTTCGAGGACAACACCGGCCGGTACACCCAGTCGCTGTACGTCACCGACGTGGACGGGGTCGCCATCGCCGACACCTCCTTCCACCACGAGGCCGGCAACCGGTACCCGGGCGTGGTGCTGGCCGAGTTCGGTGTCGGTCGCATCGAGCGCTCCCGCTTCCACAGTGGCACGGCCGGGAGCAGCGGCCTGATGCAGGTCTTCGGCCACGACGCCCCCACCGAGCTCACCATCGAGGCCAGCCTCTTCGAGTTCCCTCGGGCCAACGGCTACGGAATGCTCGCCCTGGGCGAAAACCTCGACCTGACCGTCTCTCACACCACCTTCCTGGGCGACGGGAACTCCCAGATGGCGGTGGAGCTGCGGTCGGTGCCTGCTGCGCGCTTCGACCATGTGGTGGTTTCCGGCGTGCGGACGGGGCTCAACCCCATCTGGGACTCGGTGATGACGGTCTCGTACTCGGCCTTCTACGACAACGAGACCGACGCGACGGTGGCCCTCGACGGACCGGGCCTGGTGTTCGACGACCCATTGCTGTCCGACCTCTCCGATGCACACGGCCGACCGCTGGCGGTGCCGATGGCGGGCTCTCCCCTCATCGATGCTGGCGATGCGGCGTCTGGGACCGAGGCGGATGGCTCTGCTCCGGACATTGGCTGGACGGGTGGACCGACGGCCGGTGCGCTCGACCTGGACGGTGATGGCTACATCCGGAACGACGACTGCGACGACGCTCTCGCCTCCACCCATCCGGGTGCCCCCGACGAGGCGGGCGACGGCATCGACTCCGACTGTGACGGTGAAGATGGCGTGGTGGAGGATGTGGTCGATGAGACACCCTCGGACGAATCGGGTGGGGCGGACGATGAGCCGTGCCCCGAAGACAAGTCGGCCATGAGCTGCTCGACGGCCGGAGGCGCGCCTGTGGGGAGTGCAGCCGCGTTGGTGTTGGGGCTGGTGGTGGCGGCTCGACGGCGTCACCACAAAGGGGCTGCTGTGGTCGACGGTCGTTCCGGAGGCTCGTGACAAAGTGTCCCAAGAACTGGGTCCGGTGCCTTCCATTCGGTACAGTCCCCACCAGTCTCGAGCAGAGGGTTCCCACGGGAGCCCCGCGTTGCGTTGCCATGCGGAGGTCCCGTGTCGGTGAGCCTTTCTTTTGCCTTCCGATCGACAGTGGGGCGCGACGGGCGTGTGCTCGTGGCCGTGCCCGTTCACCTGTCTTTGCGCACCGATGCGCTGCTGGGGGCGCTCGTTCCCGCCGGCCTGCCGGGCACCGGTCCGCTCGTCATCGAAGCGCCCCTCGGGGTCTCGGCGTCCCCCACCACCGATGAGCCTGCCTCCGCGGCACCACGCATCGACCTCTCTTCGGTGCTGGGCACGTCCAACGCTCCGCGGCTCGACCTCGCGGCCGTGCTCTCGGCGGCCAGGGGGCTCTCCACCACTCCCGCTGAGCGCCCCACTCTCCGGCCCGAGGTCCTCGCGCGGCCCACGCTCACGGCCCGGCCCACGCTCACGGCCCGGCCCACGCTCACGGCCCGGCCCACGCTCTCGGCGCGCCTCACGCCAGCCACACACCTCACGCGGGCCGACCTCCGCATTCCCGGGCTGTCGACGGGCACCACCCCCTCGCCCTCCCAGCGCCTCGACCGTACCCTACCCACCACCCGGCCCGAGGCGTTGTCGCACCTGGTGGCCGTGCTGGTGGTGTCTCTCCCCAAGTCTGACTCCGCGGCGGGCCTCACCGAAGCCATCGCCACACCCCTTCGCGCAGCACTCCCCACCGTCGCCCAGATGGTGCTCTCCGGCTCCGAGCCCCACCCCCGCGTGCTCGTGAAGCCCCTGGTGGCCGCCGTCTCCCGTGCCCTCAAGCCGTCGCGCATCCAGGTGGAGGCCGCGCCGGCGTGGCTGCTGGAGGGTCCGGTCCTCCAGAAGAAGCCGCTCAAGGCCACTGTGCCCCACCACTCTCGCTCGGGCGCACGGGCCGACGTGGGCCTGGTGGCGCGGCTGGTTCCCGAGTGGTCGGCATCGCCTGAACCTCTGGTCGACCGCCGCCAGCAGCTCATCTTGCTGGGCACGTCCACCACCGACCGCGTGCTGATTGCCGGCGGTGCGCTCGACAAGCCTCTGCGCGGCAAAGAAGGCGACGCAGCTGCTACGGCGGTGCACTGGCTCGACCTCGAAGGGCGCGTGCAGGTGGCGCGGGTCGACACAGGCGCGCGCTTGTGGGTGGGCCGAGAGGCGCTCCACAAGCAGGTTCAAGGCCCGCTCACCGCCTGGAGCTGGGCGGTCGACCGCACCGACCACGTGCTCCATGTCGACGAAAAGGGGGGTCTGGTGGAGCACTGGCGGCCCGTGGGCAAGAAGTGGAGTGTGGCGGCACCCGCTCGGAACGCCAAGGCGCCCGCTGCCGTCGGGAAGGTCGCTGCGCTGGGCGGTCGCAAGAGCCAACACATCGCCTACCGCAACGAAAAGGGCGGCCTGTCCACCCTCCACTTCGTGCGTGGGCGCGGCTGGCGGCACGTTCTCGTGAGCCGGGCTGCTCCGGCGGGTCCAGTCCACCTCCTCGGTGCTTCGGGAACACCCTCCCCAGCGCTGCTCTGGCGCACGGGCGCGGGTGTGGTCCAGCTCGCCACGGGCAGCGATGCCGGTGGCTGGAAGGCCTCCAGCTTGCCCAAGCACACGCCCGCTGCAGGGCCGGTGGCCGGGGTGGCTCTGACCGGAGGCGGCGTGCTCATCGTCTACACGGGTGCCGACGGACAGCTCTGGGAGCTGGTCGGAGCGCGCTCGGGCTTCACGCATCGGTCGGTCGCCGGCCACACGCATCTGGTCGGTCCCCTTCGTCTCGCTGCCTTCGGAAAGGGCGAGGCCGTGCTGGTCGCCCGCACGCCGGATGGTCCGCTCCGCCTGCTCCGCCGGTCTGCCAAGGGCACCTGGTCCACCCTCCCCACGCCCGTGCTCTGAGGTCTGCGTCATGGCCATCGCCGTCTCGATCCTCGACATCGCCGAGCTGCCCCCCGGGGTCGTCGCCCTCATCCCCGCCGAGGTGGCCCGATTCCTGGGCTTCTTGGGCGCGGTCGACCACCAGGCCGTGGTGCAGGGGTCCCAGACCGTCCACTTCGGGGTGCTCCAGTCGCTCCAGGACGTCGGCGTGCCCCTCCCGGGCTCCGACTTCCCGCTGCGCGTCCCCGGCCTCACCACCGATGGCGTGCCCTTCCGGCTGGCCATCCCCCGCAGCGCCACACAAGCGCCTGCACCCCCGGCCGTCGAGCCCGCCTCCTACGGCTTCGTGCTCGACCTGTTCGTCGAAAACGTCGAGCTGCGGCTGCCCGAAGCGCTCCAGCCCGCGCACGAGGTGGAGTCCATCGGCACGGCCCGCCACCTGGTCCCGGATGCCAGCAAGGAGCGCGTGCGGCTCATCACCCGCGGCGTTCTCCGCATCGCGCTCGACCAGAACGACGACACCAGCGTCGAGCTCATCTCGGCCCCCGACCCCTTCGCCACCACCACCGCCACCGGCTTCGTCTTCGACCTCCAAGCCGACCCACCCCACATCCTGCTGTCCGACAGCGGCTTCGGCCTCACGCTCGACCGCCTGCGCATCGACGCCTCGCGCACGGTCACACCCCCCGACCTCCAAGCCCGCGGCCGCCTCGACCCCGCCTGGCGCGGCCTCGCCCTCGAAGAGTTCACGCTCTACCTGCCGCAGGGCATGCCCGTCCTGGGCGATGTGTCGGTGGGTGTGAACGACCTGCTGGTGGGCTTCGACGACGCCGGTGTACAAGGCGAGCTCGAGGTCCAGCTCGGTGAGTCGGCCCAGTCCATCGTGGCCCTCCAGTTCTCCCAGCAGGTGCCCGACGGCGTGGTACCGCCCGTCCAAGACGTCCACTACAACGCCGATCCGGGTGGCTGGTCGCAGAACCGCCAGGTCACGCTCCACCCCCAGACCCGCTGGCCCGCCACGGTCCGCGCCCAGATGGCGGCCGGCCTGTTCCGCTGGACCCTGCCCGACGGCACCACCGGAGATGGGCAGGACACCGGCTTCTTCACCGTGGGCCCCACCGACCGCCTGCGCATCCAGCCGCTGCCGGTCGAAGACGGCGAGACGGTGCCGGGCCTGCAGTGGACCTTCACCTTCGGTCTGGGGGCCGACGTCGGCGACCCCGACCACGCACCGCTCCCGCCCGCCATTCGCGTCGAGACCGACAGCCACGGCAATTTCGACGACGTGGTGCACGTGCAGGGCCCCGAAGAGACCTTCGGCGGCTTCCGCTTCACCGCCCAGCAGCCCATGAACGGCCGGGCGCTCACCGACGCCGAGCTCGACGCCCTGGTGTGGACCATCAACGATGCGTCCGACGCCTTCTTCGTGGGCCGAAGTGCGGGTCCGCTGGCCATGTCGGGCGTGCACACGCTCACACTGCACGGCCCCCACGGCACCACCCGTCGCTTGCTGTTCGAGCGCCGTCCGGCCGGCGAGCCCACCCTCCTGGGCCACCACGGCGACGTCAGCTGGGTGCCTTCCGGTGCCCGGCCCACCCGTCCCATCGTCCACCAGGGCACACTCGATCTCGCAGCCTTCCACGGCGGCCAGTCACGTCTGTCGCGGGCCACCCCGGTCACCATCGCCCCCGACACCATCACCGTCCCCGACAACGCCCTCGCCCGCCTCGAGCTGGCGCAGCCCGACACCATCCTGGCCGCCCGCCAGCTGCGGCTGATGTTCGGCTTCGACACCCCGTCGCCCGCGGCCAACCGACCCGAGAGCTTCCTCGGCCACCGCTGCGTGTACCCCACACCGGCCGGCGACCCCGACCGCATCGACGACGACGAACCCCTCGGCGCCGGTCCCGCCGACCACACCGAGGCCGAAGCCGCCGACTCCGTCACCCCCGCCGGCCGCTACACCCACGCCCCCTACACCCCGTCGGCCGTCCGCCAGCCCCTCCTCGCAGCTCGGGATTGGGCCAACCAGTTCCCCGCCGGCACCCGCTTCGTGGTCGTGGGCCGCACCTGCGACATGGCCCGCGGCACCGACACCCAGAGGGCCACCTACAACCGGGGCCTCGCCCGTCGCCGCGCCGCGTCGGCCGCCAATGTGCTCGTCCAGGCCGGCATCGCCGCCGACCGCATCCACGCGCGGGGCGAACAGGACACCGGCTGGCTCTCCGACACCGACCGCTCCGAGCTCACCGACCTCCCCGCGGGCCTGTCCACCGACGCCACACCCGCCACCCTCGACTCCCACCTGTCAGGCTCCCACGACACCCACGGCCTCGACCCCTTCACGGCCACCCAGTTCACGGCCGACGCCGTCGGCATCCGCGCTGTGTTGGGCGCCGACCGCAACCAGCCGCACCCCTGGCGCCGCGAGTACCGCCGCGCCGACATCCTGGCCCTCGTCCCACAGGGCGCCGACCTCTCCACCGCCACCCACTGCGTCCAGCGCATCCCGGTGGCCGAGAAGCGCGTCACCTACGTGCCCGGCGTGCTCCGTCGCCAGGCCCCCGTCGCCCCGCCCGAGCCCCACACCGGCTGGCGGCTCGTGCTCCGGGTCCGCTGGGACAGCCCCACCTGCGACGACGGCGCCTGGGTGCCCACCCTCGCCGAAGGACGCCTCGACTTCCAGGTCGATGCCCTCGATGTGCCCGAGGTCCCCGGCGACGACAGCCTGCCCGCCCCCGACCCCAAGGTGCCCGCCCACACCGAAGCCCAATTCTGGAGCCTCATCGCCCGCTGGGCCTGGGACCCCCGCACCGGCCGCACCCTCATGTCGCTCGTGTGGGACGGCGAAGGCCACCGCGAGGGCCTGCTCACCGAAGACTCCCCCATCTGGGTGGGCATCGCCGGCCTCGGTCCCGCGGTGCTCGGCAACATCAGCCCCGCCGACCCCGGCGGCAGCCTCGTCCGCATCGGTGCATTGGCCGCCGGAGCCGCCTTCCTCGGCCAATTCGTCACCGACGGCCGCCTCACCTTGCGTCGCCTCGAGCTCGCGGTCGTCCGCCACGCCTCCACACAGGCCGGTGCCGGCTCCGGCGTGCGGCTCGTCTGCGACTACGAAGTGCTGCTGAGCTTCGGCGGCGACCCCGACACCGAGCTGCCCCTCGGCCTGCGCACCGACCAACCTCTGCGGATTCGCTACAAAGACGTCGGCCTGCGCTGGACCGACGACGACGCCCTGCCCTGGTACGAGCGCCTGTCGTTCGACTACTCCCTCACCGCCCTCGAAGTGGTCGACCCCGGTGCCTGGCAGCTCGAAGGCGGGCTCGGCGAGCTGGTGGGTGTGCGTGATGTGCGCGTGGGTGCTGGTTCCGTGTGGGTGGAGCTCGACCTGGAGCTGGGGGCCGACCTCGGCGTGGTCGAGGTGAGCGGTGCGGTCGTGCGCCTCACATTCGACGACGACGGCCCCTCCTTCGAGCTGCGTGGCCTGAAGGCCACCGTCGACGTGCCCGGTGTGGTGCGCGGACAGGGCCAGCTGCTCGTCGCGGATGGCGGGCGCATCGAAGCCAGCATCGACTGCACGGTCGACCCCCTCCAGCTGCAGGTCGAAGCCGCTCTGAAGCTCGACCCCCAGCCCGACTTCACCATGGTCGACGTGGGCATGGGCGTGCGCTTCGCCGCCGGCATCCCGCTGCTCGGCACCGGCGCGGCCATCTTCGGCTTCGACGGCCGCTTCGTGATGCACGGCGAGCGCGACCTGTCCGCCAACGCCAACCTCTCCCGGCCCGAGCGCGAGTTCGACTGGGTGCGGCGCGACCAGCCCTACAAGGCCCGCCACGAGGGCGTCGGCCTGGGCTTGGGTGTGGTGGTGGGCACGCTCCCCGACCAAGGCTTCACGCTGTCCGCCCGCGGTGGGCTGGCCGTCCAGGTGCCCGACCTCGCCGTCAGCGTCACCGTCGACGGCACTCTGCTCACCCTGCCCTCCGACGACCTCGCCTCCGTGGGCAACGACCTCGGTGCCGGCCTGTCCATCCTGGGCATCGTCACTGCCGACAGCGAGGGCGTGTTCGTCGGCCTCAAGGGCACCCTCGACGTCAAGCGGCTCCTGCTGCTCGAGATCCCCGTCCAGGCGTCGTTCCCCTTCACCAATCCCGCGGCCAGCTTCCTGTACGTGGGCACCGATGGTGTGGGCGACCGCACCGGTGGGCCCGTGCGCATGTCGGTGCTGCCCGGCCTGCTCGACCTCGACGCCACCGCCTACTTCATGGTCAAGGGCGACGGCATCGAGAACCTCGGCGATGCCGGCATCGACCTCCGGGGCTTCTCCATCGGCTTCGGCGCCGAGTGGGCACGCGACTGGCGGGCCGGACCCTTCGTCTTCGACTTTGGCGCCCGCTTCATCGCCGGTGTGGGCACCCGGCCGCTGTTTGTGGCCGGCCGGGTGGAGCTGTGGGGCGACCTCGACCTCGTGCTCGTGGGCGTGGGAGCCAGCGCCGACCTCGAGCTGGGCCTGGGCGAAGACATCTTCTACTTGAAGGGACGGGTCTGCGGCCGCGTGAAGCTGCTGTGGTGGACCATCAAGGGCTGCGTGGGCTTCACCCTCGGCCAGGACGCCTCCGACGACACCCGCCTGCCGCCGCCTCCGCTCGTCGAGGATGTGGTGCTGGTCGACCGTCGGGGCCGGCTGGTCACCGACGAACACGGCGGGATGCCCGTGGGCTGGGTCGATGCCGTCCCGGTCGTCCGCTTCGCGCATCCCATGGCCATCCGCGGCGACCTCCCCACCAGCGACTTCATCATCCCGGAGCTGGGCGCTGCGTCGCAGTGGGTGGGCAGCCGCACGGAAAAGCACGCCTACCGCCTCGACCGCATCGAGCTGCGCCGCCGCCAGAGCATCGGCCCCGGCACGCCGTCCAACGCCACGATGCAGATGACCTCCACCCCGCTCGATGTGCGCCCGCGGGCCACCTGGCTGCACCGCCACCACACCGACCCCTCCGCCGAGTCGGTGCTGCCCAAGGGCGATGCCAACGACGGCTTCCAGTTGCTGCTCACCTACGCCGACGCCAACGCCCTCACCCGCAACCTGGCCAACGGCGGCGACGGCCTGCCCGGCAGCCCCGGGGCCTGGCTGGAGTCTCTGTGCGAGCCGCCGCCCAAGCCCACCCGCGCGTGTGCCTTCGGCAGTGATGCCCTCGAAGATGCCCGCCAGCACGTTCGAATTCCCAGTCGTCCGGTCCAGGGGCCCTACCCCTCACGCTTCGACGTCCACAGCGGCAACGCCACCCACACCGACCCCCAGCTCCTCGACGCCATCGTGGGCATGCTGGGCGCCGAGTACATCGGCCCGGTGCCCCACACCCTCGAACATCCCCTCCAGCTGGCGGGTCACGCGCCCATCGAGCACGTGCTCGAGCTGCCCAAGGTGGTCCTCCACAGCGTGCTGCCGGTCACCCTGCCCTACTCGGCCACCTACACCCCGGCGGTCCACGACCCCGACCTCGCGCTCGTTCTCGTGGTCGACATCCCCGAGCCCTATCGCGAAGACCCCGACCTCCTCTGCCTCGACTTCCGCAACCGCGACCACGGCGAGAACAAGGGCATCCAGTTTGCCGAGGCGGGCGTCACCTTCCACGCCGGCCGCGACTGGCGCATCCGCGACCGCGACAACAACGGCCTCACCTCCCTCGAGCTGCACTTCGACGGCGGCTTCAGGCTGCCCGACCAGTGCCTCGAAGTCACCCTGCGGCTGGCCACCTTCGACGCCAAGCCGCCCCAAGGGCTGCTCGTGCGGGGCATCAACTCCGCGGGCACCACGGTCGTGGCCAGCGTCGACGTCGGCGACACCAACGGCCAGTACGTCGAGGTGCAGCTGCAGGCCACCGACATCCGGGCCGTCACCCTCACCGGAGCGCCGTCGGTCAACATCGAGCGCATCTGCTACCGCCTCGAAGCCTCGCCTCTGCAGCGCATGGCCAAGCAGATCCAGGCCGCGTTCACGCAGAAGCTGGACGGCCTGCTCGACACCCTCGTGGAAGGTCAGCGCGGTGGTCAGTGGACACCGTGGCCCGGCCGGGTGCTCAACGTGTTCGTCGATGCGGAGCGCCTGCGCGTCGAGGCCCACGTGCAGCACCATGCTCCCGCGGGAGGAGCCGCCTGGACCGACTTCCGCATCCACACCGAGCTGCTGCCGTACTTCACCATCGGCCTCGGGGCGACGTGCGGGGTGTCGCAAGACGCCATGGACGCCTACAACCGGGAGCGCTTGCGCCGGAAGCAGGAGCGCCAGCGCCTCGAAGACCTCGCGGCCGAAGCTGCGGCGGCTGCGGCGGCTGCACAGACCGACGACTCCGGGCAGCTCCCGGCGGGCACCCTGGAGCCGGCGGAACCATCGGGCTTCCACGTCCTCTTCTCGCCCGACACCGAGTACTTCCTGCGGGTGCACTACACGCGGGTGAGCTGGTACGCGAGCGACCACCCCGACCAGTCCGAGCCCGGCGTCCCCGACTTCGAGGTCGACGGCGTCAAGGAGCACACCGACGCCGGCTTCCGCACCGGCCCGCTCGACCGGCGTGTAGATGGCTGGCTCGACGCTCAGCGCGACGAACGGGCGCTGCCCGACCTCGGAGCGGTCAACCTCTACGGCACCCGGTCCTTCGACCCCCGCGCCCTCACACGCTTCATCATCGACCTCTGGCCGGGCGAGGGCGCCGTCGCCTTCTACCGCTCCGACGACCTCGGGGTGCACTTCCGGGCCGGTCACATCGACCGCATGCTCCGTCGTTACGGCTTGCAGCTGCGCGCCGACATCCGCCGCACCGACCCTCCCCCCGGCGACCTCCAGGGCCTCGACCACCCCGTCCGGCTCGCCCTCGAGACCCGCTTCGGCGGCCTCGTGCCCGGCCTGTGGGACCCGGTCGACCAGCTCTCGATGGACGCCGCCCAGTGCGTGGAGCCACCGATTCCCGGTGGGTCGGGCTGGGTGCGCGCGCCGCTGGAGCCGCGAGCAGCCTACGACTTCGCGCTGGTGGTGGTGCGCGCGGACGCCGAAGACGCCTTCGGTCTCGCCATCGAGCGACGCCACTTCACCACGTCGTCCCACCACGATGCGCGTCAGTTCTTCCGGTCGATGGGCTACCGCACCTTCCTAAACGCCGAGCCGGCGGTGGAAGGGGCCGTGCCGCCGCAGGACCTCTTCGTGGAAGGGGTTGTGCCCGTCGACGAGGTGCATGGCGAAGACGACGCTCTGCAGGCTGTTCTCGATGGCCTGGAGCTCTTCGCGCTGCCCGTTCCGCTGGCGAGCTGCACCCGCCTGCTGTGGCGTCGGGATGGGGCCCACCTCATCCTGGCCGCGGTGCTCCTCGACGCCGACGAACCCCTCCGAAGGCCGCCCATCTTGGGCCTCGAACACCGAGGCCCGCGCACGGACGTCCTCGGTGGTCGCATCGTCTACCGGGGTGCAGCCGAGCGGAACGGTCCGGCGCTCCGTCCCATCCGCTCCAACGCCTCGGGCACCCGGGTCCTGTTCCGGGTCGAGGCCCCCGTCGCTCCCCACGCCCACGAGACGGTCTCCCTCGAGCTCGAGGTCGCTGACGCCGTGCTCGGCACCTTCCACGCCCGCCGCCGCATGTCGGCCGGTCCGGCCCTGGTCTCCCAGGAGGTGGTCCGATGACCTCCCCCCAGCCCTGGCTGTTGGCCGGACAGGCCCACCCGGCCGCCGGCGAGTCCCACCTCCAAGATGGCGTGCACCTGCGCGTCGAGCCCTCTCAGCTGCTCGGCTTCCCCCTCGAGCCCATGCGCATCTCGCGCCAGTCGCTCGGCTACATGGCCTCCAGCGCCCACCTGCGCACCGATGTTCGGGTGGTCGACCAGCTGGGCCGCACGCGCACCTTTCCGCTGCGTCTCCAGCCCGGTGAGCGCCTGCGGGTCACCTTCCGCAACGCACCTGGCACCGCGGTGTGCTGGGCGCGCGTGCTCACCGGTGGCCACACCGACCTCGCCAGCTTGGGGCTGGCGACCGGCACCCATCTCCGGCAGACCGACGCCTTCGCCGTGACCGCGGTTCGCCTTGGGATGGACGGTGAGTCGAGCATCCTCGCCCGGCGCACCCGGCCCGAGTACGCCGTGAGCAGCTCCCACATCGATGCTTTGGAGATCATCGGCCGGGGTGTGGTCCGCGGCGTGCAGTGGCTCGACTCCCGCTTCATCAAGACCCCCGGCACCTGGCGCCTCATGGGTCCGCCCAGCGCCGGAGCACAGCACTACCAGGCCGACGTCCAGGCGATTCAGCGGGCTTCGGCGCGGGTCATGCGTGGGGCGCCCAAGGCCTATGGGCTGCACGACCGTCCCGACGCCGTGTCGCCCGCGTCGCCCGAGCTGCAGATTCCCCTGGCCGACCAGGTGCCCTTCGAGCTGGCGCGCATGACCGGCCTCGCCCAGTGGCTCCAGCCGCGGGTGCAGCAGATCCTCGACAGCGACACACCGTGGGCGGAGACCGAAGGCGGCCTCCAGGTCGACAACCCCGGCGACGACATCAACGAAAACAGCGTGGAGATGCCCCTGGAGGCGCTGCTCTTCCAGGGCACCATCGACCACGGCGTGGGCCGCTTCCTGGGCCTTGTCGACCGGGATGAGGCGCCCCCCGGTGGTCCGGGCGACGTCATCCTCTACACCGTCACCGGCCGCTGGGGCTTCGTCCGCCAGCGTCTCGCGGTGCAGTTCGGCCTGCCCAAGCCGCCCGACGAAGCGCCCTCCACCTTCACGCTCCAGCTCGCGGTCACCCTGGGCTGCCCGTCCGACCCACCCCTCGGGCCCAAGCCCGTCCTCCACGATGCCGGTCGGTGGCTGCCCGGCGAAGAACGCCTCGTGCAGCTGCGAATGAACCAGATGCCGCCGGCGTGTGGGCTGGCCTTCGCCCGACGCGGCGCCCCGGCAGTGGGACTCAACCGCCTGCTCCGCCCCCACCCCGACGACCCCGACTCCAACCCCGCCGACATCGCAGGCGGGCCGCGGGCATCTCTGCTGCTGCCGTCGGAGCCGTCGGGTGAGGTCCCGGTCGGTCAGCGCCAGCCGCGGCTGCACGACCTCCACGCGCCCACGGATGCCTACACGCTCCAGGTGGCGTCGGTGGATGGCCTGGGCCGCTGGGGCACCTGGTTCCCTGTGGCGGTTCCCGCTCTGGTGCGCCCTGGCCCGCCGCGGGCGTCGGTGGAGCTGCGGTACGACATGGCCGCCGAGGCCGACCACGATGGCTTGGTGGCCGGTGTTCTCACAGCCACGGTTCCGGTACCGCCGCCACACACGCGCCCGCCGGGGTCCCGTCCGCTGCTGCGGTTGGTGGTGAAGCTCCACCAGCGCTCGCACCCCGAGGGGGCCTGGCAGCTCGTCCAGACCCACACCGAAGGCGCCCCGTTTGCCGACACGGTCACCCACACCTGGAACCGTCCCGCTCTGAACCCGGCAGAGGTGCGCTACCTGAAGGTGGTGGCCCACTGGGAAGACGGCACGCTCACCGGTGAGCCCGGCCAGGCCTCCACCACCGCCACCGACCCCCGCCGTCCGCCCGCGCCCGTGGTCGAAGCGGGCCTGCGCTACGGCTCCCACCCCGATGCGCTGGGCCTGTCCCGCATCCCGATTGCCTGGACCCCCACCACCCGTCACGCCGGCTACGTGCTGTACTCGGTGGGCGAGAGCCGGGTGCGGGCCTTCGCCGAGAGCAACGGACTGGCGGCTCTGTTGCCCGACCCTGCCGACCCTCCCAACGTGCGGTCCATCGCTCTGCGCGGGGTCGACCCCCTCCACGCCGACGACCCCGATGCCGCCGACCACGACCGCTGGCCCCGCAAGGTCTTCGAGCGGCTGAACGGCACGCCCATCCCCCGCCGGGGGCTCGACCCCATGCTCCACGAGCTGCGGGTGAGCGGCGCCAACGACCAGCTCGTGCTCATCAAGGTGGTGGCGGTGGCCGACAACGGCCGGGAGTCCGACTTCAACACCTCTCCGCTCATCGTGCGGGGCATCCCGTCTGCGCCGCCGCCCACCCGGCCTCTGCTGGAGCGGATTCCCGCCTCCGAGCCCTTCGACGACGCCCCCGAGGGCATCCACGTGCGCCTGCGGGTGCGCCTGCCGAGAGGGGGCGACCGTCCCATCCGGTGGCGCTTGCGTCGTAGCCGCGCCCGGTCCACCGAGCCCGAGCGCATGCCGATTTCCACTACCGGCGACATCCCCGAAGAAGGCCTCACCTTCGATGTCATCGACCAGGGCTCGCTGCGCGACTTCGAGGCCCCGCTGCAGCCGTGGAACCGGTACGCGTGGTCGGTGGAGGTCCAGGCCCCCAACCTGCCCGGCAGTGAAGCCGCTGGTGCCGTGAAGCAGGGCCGATGGAGCCAGGCGAGCGACCCCGTGTCCACGCTGGTGCTGGGGCCCGAGCCCGTCGCGCCCACCTGGCTGTCGGTGGGCCGCCTGCCCGATGGCCGGCCGCGTCTGCGCTTCCGGATGGCCGAGGTGCCCCTTCTGGGCGGCGACCTGGGCATCTACGCGCTGGATGTGGTCCGGCTCGACCCTGCAGGACAGCGCACCCACGTGGTCCGCCTCGACCCCGCTTCCTTCGCCAGCGTCATCCAGACCCACACCGACGCCGACCCCACCGTGCTCCCGGGCACCCGGTACAGCCTCGTCTTGTCCGACCCCATCGGCCGGTCCACCACCGCCGTCGTCTCCGAGCCCCTGGACTGAAGGACCGCCATGCTTGTCACGCCCGCTCCCGACACCATGGGCCTCGGCGCACCCCTCCTGGGGCCCTGGTTTGGCGACGCCACCCTGCAGCTCGCCGTCCCCGCCGACAACACCCTCGCCATCGCTATCCAGCCCGGCGCCGACACGCAGTGGCTTCCGCCCGCAGCCGGCATCGCGCGCGTCTACCTGGCCCCGGCCGTCGCCCGCGGACTGTCCGAGCTGCGGGGCCCCGACGGCACGTCTCCGTTCACCCACGGCAGCCCGCTGGTCTCCAAGGTGGTGGTGGTGGTGGAGCTCTTGCCACAGGTGGCCGAGCGCCTGGCCACCCTCCAGGCCGCGCTTCCGGGGGTGGCCACGGCCGACGTGGGCACCGGTGCAGGCCGCACGCGCATCCGCTCCTTTGCGCTCGAGTACGACTTTCCCGGTGCCGCCCAGCTCGCCACCGACCTCAACCCGTCGCCGGTGCCGAGCGATGCCGCCACCGTGCTGCCTCTGCTGGGCTTGCTTCCCGATGGGTCGGGGCACGGTCCGCGCACGGGGAACCGGCTGGTCCGACCGGGCACGGTGCCCCTTGTACGCGACGTTCTCGTCCGCATGCGGGCCAACGTGACCTACCACCTGCACACCTTCGATGAGGCCGGTCGGTCGGTGGACCCGGGTGCGGTGGCCGCGTGGTGGGCCCGGCTCGCTCTGGTCGACGCTGACGGCACCACCGCCACCGCCAACCCGAACCTGTGGGCCGACAACACCGCGGCCCGCACCGCACCCGTCGCAGCCGGCCTGGTGGTGCACCTGGTCAACCCCCACGAGGGCCCCGCCCGTGCCGAGGTCGTGGCCCGCCTGGGCGCCGAGAACGGCCTCGCCCAGACCACCGCCATCGACTCGGCCCCCGACCTCTTCCTGGCCAACCCCGCAAACGGAAACGCCACCACCATCACCGCCCCCGCCGACCCCGGTCCCAACGGTCCTGGCGGCAACCACGCCCCCAACATCCGGGTCGCCCTGCTGCCCGACGGTCGGTACGACGGCCGGGTGACCTTGTGGAGCGCCATCCCGAACGCCGGTGCCGCCAACGCCTTCATCCGCGACTACATCCGCGTGGGCGTTGTTTCCGTCGAGCGACACCTCATCGGCAGCCCCCGCGCCACCGACTCGCTCGACACCGAGCCCCGGCGCACGGCCGAGTGGACCGCCGCCCCCGGTGCCCGTCCACCCATCGCCCGCACGACCACGCCCACTCTGGTGGCCGCCACCGACGGGGTCCACGGCGCACTGTTCACCGCCCTCGGCAACGGGGGTGACACCGACCTCTTCGCCGAGCAGCTCGACGTGGACTGGTGCGCCTGGACCGCTGCCACACTCGACGCGGCTGCCGGTGTGCTGCCCGACGACCCACCCACCCTCGACGTAGTGCCCCTCGCGGGCAGTGGCCGTCGGCACAATGGGCTGCTGGTCGACCAGGATGTGCTCGTCACCCTCACCCTCGACGCCTCGCTGGTGGGGGCGTGGGTGCGCCTGTGGACCCGACAGGTCGATCTCACCACCGGTCAGGTGCGCCGTCTCGCCGGAGCGTCGGCCATGGTGGTAGCCGAGACCGACAGTGGCACGGATGTGGGGCGCGCCCGGTGCGTGCTGCGGCTCCCGGATGGTCAGCTCGACCCCGCAGTGCGGCCCGGCGTCGACGTCATGGTGCGCACCTCGGCCGCCGACCGCCGCTTCGCCGACGTGCGCTTCGACCGTCCCGACCTCCTCGATGGCGCCGAGCTCGATGTCACCGCAGGTGACCTCATTGTGTGCGAGACCGGTGCCCGCCTCACCGGGGGCACCATCCCGGCTGGAAGCCTGCCCCCCGACGCCCATCTGGTGGTGCTGGCCGACCCTCCCGCGCTGCTCGACCGCGCCACCCGCACCGCCGCCGACTGGCTGCCGGCCAGCTACCGCGCGGTGGTGGCCGACACCCTCCGCGCCACCCTCACCACCCCTCCCTTCGCCGCCCAACACACCGATGACGACGCCTCTCTCGCGCCCGCCACTCTCCGGCGTCGCGACCGCTCCCTGTCGCTGGTCGACATGGGCCGGCCCAAGCGCGGGCAGCACCGCCTCGAGTCCGTCGTGGTGTCCGATGGAGCGGGCGCTCCGCTCGGCGTGGTCGGTGGCGCGCCGCTGCGGGCCGGTGTGCACGAGTCGTTCCCCCACGATGCCGGTCATCCGGGCCTTCCCGCTGCCGGAGAGACCGTGGGCTGCGGCGTCACCCTCAACGGCGATGCGGCGGCCGCACTCCGCGGTCAAGCCCAGATCTGGCGCCCCACGGGTCTCGACGACCTCTGGGACACCCTTGCCACGGCACCCCCGGCCTTCACGGCGGTCGCGGCTCCCAGTGCCCACGTGGCCCTGCTGCGAACGGTGGGGGCGGGCACCGAGCTCGACGTGCTGGTGAACCAGGTCGCCAACCTCACCGACCTGCTGCCGCTGTCCGACAACATCGTGGCCCTGGCCAACGCCGTGAACGGCCTGCCCGGCGTCACCTTGCCCAACCCCCTCGACGCCGCCTCCCAAGCAGGCCTGCTCCGTCTCGAGCGGGCGGCGCTGCATGCGGGCTTCGGGGCCCACGAAGGCGCGTCGGCCCTCGTCGATGCCATCGGTCGGGCCGAGGACTTCATCTGGATCGAGACGCCCGGCCTCGACACCCTCCAGGTCGACCCCGACGGCGGCGGACCATCCGTGTTCACGGCCCTCGCTGCGCGCCTTCAGGCCAACCGAAACCTGGGCGTGGTGCTGTGTGTGCCGGCCACGCCCCGTGCTAGCGTGCCCGACATGCTCGAAGCCATCCGCACCACCCTCACCGCCCGCGCCGTCGCCACCCTTCGCGCCGACGCCGGCTCCCCGGGTGTCGGAGACCGCATCGCCGACCGGGTGGTCCTCTTCTCACCTTCGGCCGGACCGGGCCGGGGCCTCCGCATCGCCACCACCACCGTGGTCATCGACGACGCCTGGGCCCTCACGGGCACCACCCACCTCACCCGCCGGGGCCTGTCGTGGGACAGCTCACTGGCGGTCAGCGTGTTCGACGAAGCCCTCACGGCGGGGCGTCCCACCGACATCGTGGGCTTCCGGTCGGCGTTGGTCGCCCAGCGGCTCGGCATCCCGGCCAACCAGGTCCCGCGCACGGGTCGCGGTCTGGTGCGCCTGGTGCAGGCGCTCCAGAGCAGCGGTGGGCAGGGTCGTCTGGCCCGCTTCCCGGCGCCCGACCCCACCATCCAGGCCACCGACGTGCTCCAGCACGTGTGGAACCCGGATGGTTCGCGGGACTCGGGCGTGGCGGGCCTGTTCGATACGGTGAGTGAGGCGGCGCTGGCGGGCTTCGCCGGTGACACCTCGGCGTGGGAGGGTGTGCTCACGCCGGAGGACCCGTGACACGGAGTCGGCGCGGATCTTCGTTGGTTCTGCTGGTTGGGGCCTCCAGCAGCCAGCAGCCAGCCCGGACGCGTCTCATCGACGCATCGAGCCAGAGCGGAATCGGCCTGATCCGGTGGATGGCGACTCCGTATGAGGTCGGCGGAGGCTTCGTTCTTGCGGGCCCCCTCCGCCTGCTCCGCAGGCACCTCCCCCTGAAGGGGGAGGACTGTGAGAACGGCGATGTACTCACCATTCAAGGCCCTGAAGGTGGAGTCAGTGAGAACGGCGATGTCCTCACCATTCAAGGGCCTGAAGGTGGAGTTCTGTGAGAACGGCGATGTCCTCACCACTCAAGGCCCTGAAGGTGGAGTCAGTGAGAACAACGATGTCCTCCCCCTTCAGGGGGAGGTGCCCGCGAAGCGGGCGGAGGGGGCCCCGACTCCTCTCCCTCAATGCTCCCAGAGCGGCGACATCCCAAACGCCCCCACCACCGGCCACGTCCCCCGCACCATGAACGACCCGATGGCCGCAGGCGCGAGAACCGCCTCGGCATCCGGGTCGAAGCGGTCTGGCGAAAACGACCACACAAACGACGTTCCCAGGTCTGCCAGCGCCCCGTGCACCACCTCGGCCGGGGGCAGCACGGCACCGATGACCTCCACCACCAGCACCCCACCCCCTGCCAGCGACTGCCCACACACCACCACATCGTGGTCGGGCAGGTACCGAAAGCCCGCCGCCAGTCGCCCAGACAACGCAGCGTCAATGGTCACCATCCAGCCCGGCTCCGCCGTCGCGCACACGCCGGATGCGGCGGTTCGGGTGGCCAGCAGGCGGTCCAGGATGCCCCGGTCCTCCGCGCTCTCCAGTGGCTTCAGAGTCCGCCAAGACACCCCGCTGGACGCCGGAATCGCTGACTGGAACCGGTGGGTGGGCAGCACTCGGAAGCCGCTGCTCTCGTAGACCGGTGGGTCGTCGGTGTGGAGCTTGGCCAGCGGATGATTCGGGGCGGCCCATGCCAGCGCGTGGCCCAGCAAGGTGCGGCAGTGGCCCCGCATGCGGCGGTCGGCCGTGGTGCAGACCGCGTGGATGCCCGCACAGGTCACCACCTCGCCCGCCAGCACGCACGGGTGGGAGATGAGCCCCACATGGGCGATGCAGCGGTCGCCCTCGAACATCGCGAAGGGCGTGGTGACCGTGCGCCAGTCCGCGCCCACCGCCTGTGCGGCCCGGATGCCAGCGGGCAGGCCCGGGAAGGCTTCGTCGTAGAGCGTGTGGACGGCAGCCCACCAGTCGGTGTCGTAGGCCGTTCCGGGACGTCCGCCGTCGATGCGGATGGGGGTCATCCAAGCCTCCTCGAGCCAGGACGGCAGGATGCCCCGACCGACCTGTCTTCGCCAGGAACTGTCGCGCAATCGCCGCCACACACATCCCCCTCGACGACATCCCCCATCCGCCCGTCCGCCGCCGCGAACGCCCGCACACACGGTGTGTGCCGCGTCCCCCGCCTCCTGGAGTCCCCATGTCGCGCGCGCCCGCTTCGCTCCTCGCCCTGACCGTCCTCGTCGGCTGCATCGAGACCAAGCCCGACGAGCTCACGGCCCTCGAAGAGCTGGAGGCCATCGGCGCGGTGATGGATGCACAACGCACGGAGGCCTTCGCAGGCGAGGTGGTCGACATCACCACCGGCTTCACCATCGGCGCCGCCTACGAACAAGCCGCCGAGAACCTTCGGGACTGGGTGCAGAGCCAGCTGCCCTGCTCCGACGTCACCCTGGCCGAGTCCGACGCTGGCATCGCGGTCGTCCACATGGACCTGGGCACCCTCGACGACGCCTGCACCTACCGCGGCCGCACCTACGCTGGCGAGCTGTCGGTCACCCTCGTCTCGGTCGACCTCCACGGCGAAGTCGTCCTCCAGCACGACTGGATGGGCGTCACCAACGGCGCCGAGACCCTCACCGGCGTGGCCACGGTCACCTGGGATGCGCAGGACGGACCGCTCGAGCGCCACCTCGACTACGACGCCGTCTGGGAGGACGCCCTCGGTGCTGTCGATGGGGTGGGCACGCTGGTCCACACGCCCTACAGCGGCGACCGCTTCGACGAAGGCTTCGTGGCCGATGGCAGCCGCGACTGGACGGCCCGTGATGGTCGGGACTGGTCACTGCAGGCCGAGGCGGTGACGGCACGCTGGATCGACCCGGTTCCCGAGTCTGGCCAGTACGTGGTCTACAACCCGGCCGGCAAGCAGGCGGTGCTGTCCTTCGACCGCCAGGATGCCGACACCATCCGCGTCACGCTGTCGGGTGGGGCGGAAGACCGCATGCTCGACGTCTCCGCGACCGGTGTGGTGGTGCCGGTCGAGGAGTAGCGACTTGGTGGCGGTCTGCCGGGGAGGTCTTCCACCCAGCGAACAGCGCGCTACCTCTCGGGTCCCCCGGAAGGTGCCCATGGCCGCCATCGCGTTCTTCGACCTGGACCGCACACTCATCGCCATCAACTCCGCGCGCGCCTGGGTGCGCCACGAGCGCAAGGCCGGCCGCATCGGCACGCGCGACACCGTGCGGTCGGTGTGGTGGTTCGCCATCTATCGGCTCGGCTACGCGCGCATGGACGATGTGGTGCGGTCGGCGGTGGCCACCTTGGAAGGCCAGGACGTCGACCTGTTCACCCAACGCACCCGCGCCTTCTGGACCCGCGAGGTGCAGCCCACGGTCCGGCCCGGCGCATACGCCGCCCTCGACCGCCACCGAGCCGCGGGAGACCGGCTGGTCCTGCTCACCGCGTCCAGCCGCCAGCTCGGCCGGGCCGCCGCGGAACACTTCGGCCTGGACGACGTGCTGGCCAATGTCTTCGAGGAGAGGAACGGCCGCTTCACGGGCCTCGCCGAAGAGCCCCTGTGCTACGGCGACGGCAAGGTGCACCACGCCGAGACCTACGCCCGCCAGCACGGGGTGTCTCTCGACGACTGCGCCTTCTACACCGACTCCTTCACCGACTGGCGCACCCTCGAGCGGGTGGGGCAGCCCGTGTGCGTCGACCCCGACCCTCGCCTGCAGCGCCTGGCGGTCGAGCGGGGCTGGCCCATCGAAGACTGGGATGTGCGCTGAGCCTCGCCTCAGATCCCCAGCCAGTCGCGCACCCGGTCCCGGGCCGCCAGCACCTCGCGGGCGTAGCGCTGCCGCTCGGAGTGGTACATCTCGGGCATGTCTTCGTCGGTGGTGTGGGCGGCGCGGGGGTCGTCGGGGGACCACGCCTCGGTCTCCACCACCAGCGGTCGGCGCTCGAAGCGCTTGGAGTGGTCTGCGGTGTGGTCGACCGACTCGCTGCCGTGGGCGATGAAGAGCACCCCGAGGGCGGCCACCGCACCGAGGGCCGGCACGCGCTTGAGGACACGCAGCAGCAGCCGACCGATGGCCGGTCCGATGACCACCAGCACGAACAGTCCGACAAATCCCACAACGATGGGCGGCATGGTTGGCTCCGAGGTGTGCGTCCTCCACTGGAACGGCTCTGAGCGCAGAAAATGCGCGTCACGCAAGGTCATGAAAGTCCACGGTCCCGTGGATGCTCTCCGAGCCAAAAAGTCGGGTAGACCTTCCCCGACCGGAGGCCTGTCCGATGTCCGACCAACCCACCGAAGTGTCCGCCCTGCACGCCGTCGCCCACGCCCTCCGCGAGCACGCGCTGGCCTACCCCGAGGCGTGGGAGGACTTTCCGTGGGGCGAGACCGCCGTGAAGGTGCGGAAGAAGGTGTTCGTGTTCCTCGGCGCGTCCGACGAGCGGGTGTCCATCGGCGTGAAGCTGCGGGAACACCACGAAGCGGCCCTGGCTCTGCCGTTTGTCGAGCCCACCGGCTACGGCCTCGGCCGGCATGGCTGGGTGACCGGTCGCATCACCGCCGACACCGAGGTGGATGTGGACCAGCTGCGGTCGTGGATCGATGAGAGCTACCGCCTGGTGGCGCCCAAGAAGCTGGTGAAGTCGCTCGACAGTGTGTCGTGACGTGACCCCGTGGGCCCGTCTCCCCACCCGCCCTTGACAAGTGTTGCCTGACGCGCGAAGTCACATGGGTCCGACCGCGGTGCGGCACGGCGTGGCTCGAACCTGGCTGATCGACCGCACCACGCATCATCTCACGGATGTCAGGCGGGGATGCTCCCCCCGAATTCTTCCCTTCGTCGGTAGGCTCCCAGAGCCCCCGGAGCGAGTCCGTGCGCCCTTCCCCGGCAGAGCTGTCGCTGCATCCCAAGAAGCCGCGTCCCATCGATCTGGGCGAGCTGCGGCTGCAGGCGGGTGATTCCATCGGCGGGTACACCTACGAAAAGGCCGTGGGCAAGGGTGGAATGGCGTGGGTGCTGCTCGCCCGCGACCCCGGGAACAACCCCATTGCGCTCAAGGTGTTGCGGTCCAACCGCCTGGGCACCGGCCTCGTGCGCTTCAAGCGGGAATTCCGCGCCCTGTCCCGCCTTCGGCACGAAAACATCGTGCGGGTCGACGACTACGGCGATGTGCAGGGGCACCCGTACTTCACGATGGAGTACGTCGACGGCCGCGACCTCCACCAGGAAATCCGAAGCTGGAAGCGCCTGCAGCCCGCTCAGCGCTGGGCCAAGGCCGAAGATGCGCTGGCCGACCTCGCCCGGGCCCTCGGCTACATCCACCGCCGCGGCCTGGTGCACCGCGACCTCAAGCCGTCCAACGTGCTCGTGGATGCCCACGGCCGCTGCAAGCTCACCGACTTCGGCATCGTCAAAGAGCTCGACCCCGAAGCGGATGCCATCGTCAGCCGCACGCTCGTGGGCACCTGGGCCTACGCCTCGCCCGAACAGATCAGCGGCGCCCCCATCGACCACCGCTCCGACCTCTACAGCCTGGGCGTCATCCTCTACGCCATGCTCACGGGGCGTCGCCCGTTCGTGGCCCGCGACATGGCCGGGTACCTCTCGCAGCACCGCGAGCACGAGCCCCGTCGCCCGTCCGCTGTCGTGCCGAGCGTGCCGCCGCACCTCGAAGACATCTGCCTGCGCCTGCTCCGGAAAGCCCCCCGCGAGCGCTTCCAGGCCGCCAGCGACATCCTGTCCCGCCTGTCGCGCACCGACCCCGGCGACCGCGAGTCCGACGACAACACGTCTGAGCAGCTGCCCCTCGTCGGCCGTACCTTCGAGCGCGGCCTGCTCAACGACGCCGTCGCCCGCCTCACCCGCCGGTCCGGTGGCGTGGTGCTCATCGAAGGCGCCGCCGGTCACGGTCGCACCCGCATGCTCGAGACCGCCCTCGAACAGGCCCGTCGCATCGGCATTCCCGCCCACAGCGCGCGGCTCACGCCCAACCAGGGCGCCTTCAAGTCGCTCATGCAGGTGGCGTCCGACCTCGAGCGCGAGCTGGGTGCCGAGAGCCACCACGAGCTGCGCCGAGCGGTCCGCGCCTTCACCGAGGGCGGTGGACGGCTGGCTGGCGACCTCCGGTACCGCCTGTACGACGGCATCCGCGGGGCGCTGGAGCGCTTGCTCGACATCGGTCCCGGCATCCTGGCCTTCGACGACCTCCAGCACGCCTCTGTCCCCATGCTCCAGCTGCTGGGGTACCTGGCCCGCACGTGTATCGCCCGCGATGGCCTGCCACTGCTCATTCTCGTGACCGTACGCACGGATGTCCCCACCCCCGCCCTCAAGGGCTTCCGGGATGGCACCGAGCTGGGCCTCGCACCGCTGCGGGTCGAGCTTCCTGCGCTCGAAGCGCCTGCGGTGGGTGAGCTGGCCGGTGCACTCCTCGGCGAAGAGCGGGTCCACCAGCCGTTCCTGCGCAAGCTGATGCTCGAGTCGGGCGGCTCTCCTCTGCTCGTGGTGGAAGCGCTCCAGACCCTCCGCGACACCCCCGACGAAGGCGAGCTGGAAGAAGAAGACGCCGCCACCGAGGTCGTTCCCGTCGACTCTCGGGTGCCTCGGGCCGTTCGGGAGGCCGTCGCCCGGCGCACCCGCCAGCTGGAGACCGGTGAGCGTGCGCTGCTCGAAGCGTTGGCGCTCCATGGCCACGAGCTCGACGTCGACGTCCTCCTGGATGCCGGTGCCCGCCTCGCTCAGAGTGTGTCTCCAGCAGAAGCCGTCCCGCGCTCGCGGGATGCCGACGACGACCTCGTCGACCACCTCGACGACCTCATCGACCGCGGCCTCATCGTCGAGCGCCAGGTGGGCTTGCGCTCGGTGGTGGGCATCACCGAACAGCGAGATGCCGAGGTCATCCGGCGCGATGTCCCTCCTCGACGACGCACCCACTGGCATGCCGTCCTCGCCCGGGCGCTCGAGACCGCCCACCAGGGCAACCCGCTGGCCGCCGAGTCCATCGGCGAACACTACCGTCTGGCCGGCGAAGTGGGCTCCGCCTGGCTCCATCTCGCGCGTGCCGCCAAGGTCCACTGGAGCCGCTCGCTCGTGGGTGAAGCCGAGGCCGTCGTAGAGAAGGCCCGCCAGATCGAAACAGCCGCCCGCGAGCAGATTCCCGCCGCCGACTACACCCGCGGCCGCGTCGACCTCCTCCGTGTGCGCAGTGCCGTGCTCTTCAACCGGGGCCGCTGGCTCGATGCCCGGCAGGCGCTGTCGGCACTCCGGGGTGCGGCGCTCGTGGTGGGCGACGATGCCCTCGCGGCGTCCGCTGGCCTCGACCTCGGCACCACCCTGCGTCGCCTGGGCCTCGAGGAAGAAGGCGAGGCCATGGTGCAGGCCGTGCTCGCCGGTGCTCGGGCATCTGGCGAGCGACAGGTCATCGTGGATGCGCTCCATCGGCTCGCAGTGTTCGCATGGGAACGCGGCGACCTCGACGCCTGCCAGAACCTCGCCGGCCAGGCGCTCCGGTCGGCCCATGGTCCCGAGATGCGCGCCAGCCGGGCCAACATCCACAACGCCCTGGCCACCGTGCACGCCACACGCGGCCAGCTCGCTGCGGCCACGTCGGGTCTGGCGGAAGCCGGTGAGATCCACCGCTCGCTGGGCAACAAGAAGGCCGAGGCCGTGGCGTTGGGCAACCAGGCCGAGCTCCGAGTCCTCCAGGGCGACCTCTCGGGGGCGCTGTCCCGCGTCGAAGAAGCCCTCGGGCTCACCCGAGCGGTGCTGTACCGGGAGGGCGAGGCCTTCGTGCTCCGGGTGCGGGGCATGGCGCGGTTCGAGGCGGGTCAGATCGGACCGGCTGCAGCCGACTTCCAGGCGTGCTTGGAGGCGCTGCTCGACATCGGTGGTGGCGGCGACACGGTGGCCGCTCGGTACTACCTGGCCCGCATCCACCTCGACCGCGGCAACGTGGAAGCGGCCCAGCGGCAGATCACCGATGGTCTGCACACCGCTGCCCAGGCCGACCCCGAGTCCTATGGCTCGCTGCTGCGTGCCCTCGAGGCCCGCATCCACGCCATGTCCGGTCAAGATGGCGATGCGCGGCGTGTGCTCGCCGAGATCATCCGTCGGTTGCCGCTCCTGCCGCTTCCGCGTCGCATGCAGGCCCAGCTCGACCTCGCCGACACCTGGCTGCTGCTGGGAAGCATCGAGCGCACTGCGTCGGCTGCGCGACAGGTGGCCACGGTCACTGCGTCTCGGGGCCTGCGCTGCTGGGCGCTCCGGGCCTGGATGTCGCTCGCCGAGACCACCGACGACCCCAACGAGTCCGAGGCTGCCCGTGCTTCGGCCGCAGCCCTGGCCCGAGCCCTGCGCGACGACCTCTCCCCCGACCTCGGTGCGTCGTTCGAAGCGCGTCCGGGCATCGCGGGCCTGCTGTGGGCCGCCACCTGACCGTCAGCCGCCCGTTCGCTGCCGCATGTGGCCCACCAGCGCGAACAACACGCCCACATCGGGCGTCTCGATGAAGAACGGCCCCTTCTGCCCCACTGGCACGCCCCTTTCCTTGGCCACGAGCCGGTTCATGCGGCCCACGCCCAGTCCTTGCAGGTCTGACCACGTGATGCTGCCGATGCCAAAGCCGCGCAGGCCGTCGGGCGTGACCACCACCGAGCCGAACGTGACCGGCTGACCGGCGTCGAGGCGCGCGAGGGCGGCCTTCATCCGCAGGGGGGCTGTGGCCTGTTCGATGGCGTTGCCCATCTCCTTGATGTGCGCCATGCTGCGGGCCTCGAAGCGCTTGCCCTTGCCCATCACCACGAAAAAGGCGTAGGGCACGCTAATCTGCATGCCGTAGACGGGGCTCTTCGAGGGCGGACAGATGAAGCCGTCGACCTCGGACCAGGCCAGCTCGGTGCGGTCATCGCCGGTGAGGAAGGCCACACCGCGTTCGTAGACTGCGATGGCCTGTTGGGTGGGCGTGGCCGACTGCAGCTTGCGACGCCACATGAAGCCGATGCCCGCCAGGACGCCGCCCACGCCTACCGCCCCCACACCCAGGACGACCGCGAGGCCGATGGCGAAGCCTTTGTCGGGAGGGTCGCCGAACAGGGCGAACAGGAAGAACAGCACCGCGAGTCCGCCCCCGCCGAGGACGGTGAGAACGCCCACGCCGAGCAGCATCATCGCCCCGAAGCGGGAGCCGCCGCCCGCACCGGGCAGCTCGCGGGCACCGGTGAACTGACGCGCGCCGAAGGAGGGGTGGGTGTCGGGGAGTGACATGGCGGACCTCGGGGTGGAGCGGGCTCAGTCCCAGACGCGGAAGCCGTCGGATGCCCAGTCTTCGCGGGGCCACAGGTGCTGCACGTCGGCGCCGTTGTCGTCGATGCAGCCCAGCCAGCGGGCGGGATCCTGGAGGACGCGCACCATGGCGCGGATGCCGTTGCGACCGGTGAGGCCGTCGTCGATGCGTTCGTCGTAGCTGTAGCGAAGGTGCAGAGTGGGCACGGCCACCACCTCACCGTCGATCATCTGCAGCTCATCGTTGATCTTGCCCACCATGCAGAACAGCGGGCAGTTGCCGTATTCGTAGAGGTGGTGGAAGCCGGGATTCATGCCCAGGCTGCCCAGGTTGGCGATGAACATGCTGGTGTAGAGGGGGTCGCCTTCGATGAAGAAGCCGGGCAGCAGGTTGTTTCGGTCGAGGAAGCGCAGCAGGGCGGCCGCCACCTCGAACACCGGGCGCGGCAGTGCGTTGAAGAGCGCGAATTCCTTGTCGGCGTAGGTTTTCTCGCCGCTGCGGTTCACGTTGATCTGGCCGTTCACCTCGCGCACGAACTCTGCGAAGGTGCGCGGCTGGCTGCTCTCGAGCTTGACCGTGGCGAGCTTTTCGCGGTGGACGCCGTCGGCGGTGAGCGACCGACGCTTCATGGAGAAGGACAGGAACCGACCCCGCCGCTGATAGAGGCGCTTGCCGATGACAAAGCGGTTCAGGCGTGGATTGGCGGCCAGACCAATCTCGCCGGCAGCCACCACACAGTGGGTGATGTTGGCGCCGAACCTGGGCCGGGCCTGCTCGAGGTATGCGAGCAGCGGGCGGGCATCGACCTTTTCGTCGAAGTAGACGATGGACTCGTTCCGCTTGCGCATGATGAAGAACATGATGCGGCGGAAGGGATGGGTGCGGACCATGTCGCCGTCGGGGCGGCTGGTCTTGAACTGAATGAGCAGCCACACCAGGGCCATCACGCCAACCGCAATCCACACGCCACCGGGCATCGGAGCTCCCTCCTCCCGCCTGGAGGCCGGGAGACGGCCCTCGGTATCACGTTGGTCGCCGACAACGTCCGGCTGTCGGGGGTCTCATCCGCCGCTCGCACGCGGTTCGTAGTGGTCGGTCCCCACCAGCCGTCCGAAGCGAGGGTCGCCCAGCCGCAGCGTCGCCCGTCGAGACTCCCGGCGGCGAAGCAGAGCCTCCCCCTCGCGCCCGGCGTCGGACTCCACTTCGGCCAGGAGGTCGGCCGCGACAGCGATGAGGCGCAGGTCGTCGACCGCTCGACCGTGCATGAGGGCGGTGTCGAGGTGCATGCGGGCATCGACGGCTTCGCCCGCCACCAGGTGCATGCGTCCGAGGGCCACTTGTGCCTGGGCCGCCCACACCGGCCGTCCCGACGTGAGCAGCCGGGGCACGGCATCGGACAGCCACCGGGAGCACGCGTGGTTCTGGGCGGTGAGGCCGTGGATCTTGGCCACGGTGAGTGACGCCACAGCCACACCGGTGACGTCCTGACAGATCTGGTGCTGCAGCCGGGCGGCGTGGGCCAGGTTGCGGGCCTCTCCGAGCAGGCCGTCCGCCGCGGTGAGGCGTGCGGCGAGGGTCTGGGCGGTGGCTGCGATGCGGTCGAAGCCCTGGAACTCGGCGATGCGGAGGGCTTCGTCTACATGCCGGACACCGGCGTCGAGGTCGGCCGCGCCCGGTCCATCGCGGCGTGCGTCGACCGGTGCCCGCACATCGCCGATGAGGATGGGGTGGACCAGGGGGACTTCGAGCCACGCCAGGGCGAGGTGGAGCATGCACTGGAGGCGCGGAAGCGGATGGCCGAGGCGCAGCAGGCGCTGACCCCGAGAGCGGAGCCACTGGCCCATCAGCGCCCGCGGGAGGCTGCCGCACATCAGCGCCAGTGCGGAGACGGCCACCTGGAGGTCGCGGGTGCGCGGACTGCGGGCGGCGTCTTCGATGACCGCCATGAGCAGGGGGTGGTGGCGGATGGCGCGGGTGCGGGTCTCGCCGTCGGGCAGCAGGAGGTTCCAGGGTTGTTCGGGACCGTACTCGGGCACGAGCGTGGACACGAGCTGGTGGGCTCGGATGGCCCCCTGGCGTTGGTCGTAGGTGGACAGAGAGGCCGCGATGGTGGCCGTGGCCCCGGTGATGAGCGTGGCACGACGGGAGCGTCCCCGACCGCTGATGCGCACGAGCCCGGTGCGGTCGATCTCGTCGAGCACGGTGTCGTCGGCACGCTCCACCAGCAGGTCGACGTCGACGGCGCCGGGAGAGGCCAGGAGCTGGGCGAGGAGGTGGCGTGCGGCCCGAGAGCTGCCCTGGATGAGGCGTGCGGCTTCGCTGGCGTCGGCGGTGGGACCGAGGTCGTGCAGGCCGTTGCTCTCGATGGGCATCGTGTGGGTGCTCATCACCACCCACGTGAGCTGTGGGGCGGCCGACCGCCAGGCGCGCAAGCGGGCGAGGAGCTCGGGGTTGGTGCCGGACAGGCCGTCGATGACCATGATGGTGGGGGCGCGCGCGGACAGGACCTCGTCGATGGTCTGGTCGAGGGGCATGCCCGGACCGCAGGCCGCAGCGATGGCCAGCACGAGGTCGTCGGGGTCGTTGAACCGGCCGGGAATCCAGATGACCCCACCGGGAGGCGGTCCGCCGATGGCGTCGATGACGGCGCGCACCAGGCCACCTCTGGCAGGCGCGGGCCCACCGAGGAGCTGGATGAGTCCACCCGGGCGGTCCAGCGCATGCGCCAGGCTGGCGGCCACCTCGGGGTCGGGACCACGGGTGCGCGCGCGGGCTTCGGTCTCGGGCGGGGGCACGAAGCGGTAGCCCTTTCCGCGCACGGTGAAGAGCATCTGGGGGCTGGAGGGCTTGGGCTCGATCTTGAGCCGGAGCCGCCGAATGGCGAAGTCCACCGCCCGAACCGGAATGTCCTTGGTCTTGCTTCCGGAGCGCAGCGCGAAGTGCAGGCGGGCCCGGCTGACCGGCTCACCGGCGTGCGCGATGAGACACGACAACAGCGATGCTTCGGCGGGACTCAGCTCGGTGCGACGGCCATCCACCACCACGAACCGTGCGTCGTGGGAGACCTGCATCGACGGGCGGCGCGGACGCGCTTCTGGGATGTGGTTCATCGTGGGTCCCTCCGAGCCATGCCGACTCCACGGCTCGGTCGCTCGCCGCTGCCTCTGTTCCTGGTGACGGAAGGGGGGGGCCTCGACATGAGGACCGAACGCGCCGGCGATCGGTTAGGCCGGGCCGCCCCCGGAGAGGCCGCGTCTCGAACGAGTCCCCGTGCCTCCGAGGTTCCAATCGCAGAGGTCATCGTGTCTTCGTCCCCCCCCCATACTGGCTCCCGCATCCGTCGGGAGTTTCTCGACTATTTCGGAAGCCGCGGCCACAGCGTCCAGCCGAGCAGCAGCCTGGTCCCCAACGACCCCTCGCTCATGTTCGTCAACGCCGGGATGGTCCAGTTCAAGGACGTCTTCACCGGCAAGGAAAGCCGCGACTACAACCGCGCCACCACCTCGCAGAAGTGCCTGCGGGTGTCGGGCAAGCACAACGACCTCGAAGAGGTGGGCCGCACCCCTCGGCACCACACCCTCTTCGAGATGCTCGGCAACTTCAGCTTTGGCGACTACTTCAAGGAAGAGGCCATCGGCTACGCCTGGGAGCTGGTCAAGGACGTCTGGAAGCTCGACCTCGAGCGCGTGTGGGTGACCGTCCACCACTCCGACGACGAAGCCTACGACATCTGGACCCGCAAATTCGGCGTGCCCGAAGCTCGGATGCAGCGCCTCGGCGACAAAGACAACTTCTGGAGCATGGGCGACACCGGCCCCTGCGGCCCCTGCACCGAGATCCACTACGACCTCGGGCCGTCGATGGGCAGCTGCACCAAGGGACCGGCCGGTGAGTCCGACCGCTACATGGAGTTCTGGAACCTCGTCTTCATGCAGTACGAGCAGTTCGCCGACGGCTCGCGGCAGCCGCTGGCCAACCCCTCGGTCGACACCGGCATGGGCCTCGAGCGCATCACGAGCATCCTGCAGGGCGTCACCAGCAACTACGACACCGACCTCATCCGCGGCCTGATGGCTGTGGGTGCCGACCTCGCGTCGGTCGACATGTCCAAGGCCGACGAAGAGCGCATGACCGCTCTGCGCGTGCTGGCCGACCACTCCCGCGCCACCGCCTTCATGATCGCCGACGGCATCATCCCGTCCAACGAAGGCCGCGGCTACGTGCTGCGCCGCATCGCGCGTCGGGCCATCCGCTGGGGCGTGAAGCTCGGCCTGGGCGCCGACCCCTTCTTCTACAACGTCACCGCCGCGGTGGTCGACCAGATGGGCGAGGCCTTCCCCGAGCTGAAGGAACGCGCTTCCTTCATCCACGAGGTGGTGAAGGGCGAAGAGGTCCGCTTTGGCGAGACCCGCGACAAGGGCCTGGCTCTGCTCGACGAAGCGCTCTCGGGTGTGTCCGACGGCGTGCTCGACGGCGACACGGTGTTCAAGCTGCACGACACCTACGGCTTCCCGTCCGACCTCACGGCGCTCATCGCCGAAGAGAAGGGCGTGAAGGTCGACATGGTGGGCTTCCACAGCGCCATGCAGGCCCAGAAGGAACGCGGCCGGGCCGCTTGGAAGGGCTCGGGCGCTGCCGGCGTGGACAAGCTCTGGCACAGCCTGGTGGCCGACCACCCCTCCACCTTCACGGGCTACACCCAGCTCGACGACGCCGCCAAGGTGGTTGCGATCATTCAAGATGGCGCACAGGTAGACGTTCTCGAAGACGGCTCGGCGGGCGTGGTGCTGCTCGACCGCACCCCCTTCTACGGTGAGAGCGGTGGCCAGGTGGGCGACATCGGCACGCTGTCCACCAGCGGCGCCACCTTCTCGGTCACCGACACCCGCAAGCCCGTGGCCGACCTCCACGCACACCACGGTTCCGTTCAGGGCGGCGCCATTCGGGTGGGCGATGCGGTGCAGGCCCGCGTGGAAGGCGTCCGCCGCGACGACATCCGCCGCAACCACACGGCCACGCACCTGCTGCACGCGGCTCTGCGCGCAGTCCTGGGCGACCATGTGCAGCAGAAGGGCTCGATGGTGGCCGGCGACCGCCTGCGCTTCGACTTCTCCCACCACAAGGCCATGACGGCCGACGAGGTGGAGCGCATCGAAGACCTGGTGAACCGCGAGATCCTGGCCAATGCCGCGGTGTCGGCCGAGGTGATGAGCATCGACGCCGCCAAGGACCGTGGCGCGATGTCGCTGTTTGGCGAGAAGTATGGCGACGAGGTGCGGGTCATCACGGTGGGCCCGTTCTCGATGGAGCTGTGTGGCGGCACCCACGTCGACCGCGCCGGCGACATCGGGCTGTTCCGCCTGGTGAGCGAGTCGGGTGTGTCGGCGGGTGTGCGCCGCATCGAAGCGGTCACGGGTCGGGGCGCTCTGGCTAGGGTCCGCGCCAACGACGCCGCCCTGGCCACTGCCACGGCTGCGCTGCGCACCACCCCGGATGCCCTCGCCGAGGCCATCGCCAAGCTGCAGGCCGACAACAAGGCCCTCCGCAAGCAGCTCGAGGACGTGAAGAAGGCCCAAGCGCTGTCCGCGGCCGACAACCTGCTGTCCAGCGCCCGCGACATCGGTGGTGTGAAGGTTCTCGCCGCGGTGAGCGACTCGCCGAAGGGCCTGCGCGACCAGGCCGACAAGCTGCGCGACCAGCTGGGCACGGGCGTGGTCATCCTGGCTGCGGCGGCAGGCAAGAAGGCCACGCTGCTGGTGGCGGTCACCAAGGACATCGCCGGCAAGAAGGTGCACGCGGGCAACCTCGTGCGTGAGCTGGCGGCTGTGGTGGGTGGTCGTGGGGGCGGTCGTCCGGACTTCGCCCAGGCGGGTGGCTCGCAGCCCGACAAGGTGGGGGAGGTGGTTCCGGCGGCGTATGCGGCGCTGGAGAAGCTGTTGGGTTGAGGGTGTGGGGGGCTGGTTGGGGCCCCCTTCGCCCGCTTCGCGGGCACCTCCCCCTGAAGGGGTCTCCTACCCGCACAAGTCGTGCGCTCCACCGACAGAACACAGTGTCCTCGGTCGAGGTTGGCTCCGGGCTGACTGCTCGAGCATCAGCGGGGGACTCCGTCCCCCAGACACCCCCTGTTTTCCGGGGAGAACTCCGTCCTCCCCGGGCCCCTCCGGCCGGGGGACGACTCGCTTCGCTCCGTACGTCCCCCTGGACCCCCTGTGCGGGCCCGGTGCCGACGGGCGATGGTTCGCAGGGTTCGAAGACCAGTGCCTGGTCCCGGGCCGGCTGTCGGGTCTGGGCATCGATGGGCTCGGGGGATGACGAATCGCCGGGTAGGTGCCAGATTCGTCGCTTTGTTCGCTGGCGCTCACGCTCCGAACGACTCGGTCGAGGCTGACCGAGTTCGTGGGCTCAACAGTCCGTTCTCGGGCCCTTTGGGCACTTGTGCGGGTTGGAGACCCCTGAAGGGGGAGGACTCTGGTGGGCTTTGTGGGCCCCCTCCGCCTGAATGGGGAGGGTTCTGAGGAAATGTCCTCCCCCTTCAGGGGGAGGTGCCGAGCCCAGCGAGGCGGAGGGGGCCCTCCGCGGAGGGCGCTGTGCGCCCGCAGCTGCGGAGGGTGCTGTGCACCCGGAGCGCGGAGGGCGCTGCGCGCCCGGAGCCCCATCATGTGTCCCACGCATCGCGCCATTGCACTCGCGATCGGCGCCATCCGGTTGACCGGAGGCTGCACGGAGTGAAAGGGCGTGCGGGCGCTGCCCCGGAGCCGTGATGTCGATGTCTGCGTTCGTTGTGTTGGTGCTGGGCACGCTGGCCACCGTGGGGGTGGTGGCGTGGCGGCGGGGGACGCCGTTTGCCATGTTTGCGGGCGTGCTGCTGACCATGCACGGGCTCGTGGCGGCCGGGCTGTGGTCCACCTGGGCGGCGCTCGGGCTGCTGCCGTTTGTGGTGGGGCTGCAGGTCAGCTTGTATGCGCAGATGGTGGCGCTCACGTTCCCGTCGCTGCGGCCGTTGTGGTGGCGGATGGTGGTGGCGTGGCCGAGCCAGTGGTTCCTGGCGGCCACGCTGTTGGCCATTCCCTGGGCCATTGCGGCGGCCGTGTTTGGTGCGGCGCCGGGCTGGTGGCTGGCGTACCTGCTGGGGTTTGTGGGGCTGGCGCAGTCGCTGCGCAACCCGCGGCGCGACACCGACCTCGTGCTCGATGGCACCGTGGTGCCGGGGCTTGTGCGCCGGGCGGGCGGCGATGCGCGCGTGGAGCGGCCGCTGCGGGTGGTGCAGATCAGCGACCCCCACCTGGGGCCGTTCATGTCGGTGGAGCGGCTGAAGGGCGTGGCCCAGCGGGCGGTGGATGCCGACCCCGACCTCATCCTGCTCACCGGCGACTACCTCACGATGGAGTCGCAGGGCACGCCGGGGTGCCTGGCCGAGGCGCTGGCGCCGCTGAAGGCGCTGGAAGGCCGCGTGTATGCGTGCATGGGCAACCACGACCTCGAGGCGCCGCAGATGGTGGCGCGCGAGCTGGCGATGTGTGGGGTGCGGCTGCTGGTGGATGATTCCGAGGTGGTGGACACGCCGGCGGGGCCCGTGCAGATCGTGGGTGCGCAGTTTCGGTGGCGCGACCGGGCCGAGCACTTGTCGGGGCTGGTGGCGGCGCATCCACGTCCTGAAGGTGCCCTGCGCATCGTGCTTCTCCACGACCCCGGTGCGTTTGTGCACCTGCCGGAGGGCGAGGCCGACCTGGTGCTGTCGGGGCACACGCATGGCGGGCACGTGGGCCTGCTGAGCCTGGGCTCGAACTGGACGTTCATCGGCGGGATGTCGTCGGTGCCCGACCACGGCTTCTGGTCGCGGGGCCCCGACCGCCTGTATGTGCACCGGACCACCGGGCACTACGGCTTTCCGCTGCGGGTGGGCGTTCCCGGCGAAGAGGGTGTGCTGCGGATCCACCGCGTCTAGGGGGCGGGCGGCTTCCACAATGCGCGGCGGGCGCCCTTGACCTGCTTCCAGGCGTGCTCGATGCGGCTGGCGGTGCTGCGGTCGGGGTACGGGCCCAGGGTGCGCACGATGGTCCATGGACGACCGCCGCGCGTGGAACGTGCACCGCCGGTGAGCTCGCCGTTGTGTTGGCGAAGGCGGCGGGAGACGTCGTGGGCGATGCCGATGTAGGTGCGGCGCAGGCGCGTGGAGCGGAGCAGGTACACCCACCACTCGGGCGGGGTGTCAGTCTCCATCGGCGAGCCACTCCTGGCGGACGGACTCGGAGTGTTGGCCCAGGAGCGCGGGGGCGCCGGCTGCGGTGGGACGCACGCCGTCGATGAGCATGGGCAGCGGCAGGCTGTGGACCGGGGCGCCCGAGACGGGGTGGGGGTGGGTGACGAGATCGGCGTCGGAGAGGGCGTCTTCGACGGTGCGCATGGGGCCTGCAGGGACGCCTGCTGCCTGGAGGGAGGTGAGCCAGTCGTGGAGGGTGCGGGCGGCGATGGTGGGCTCGAGCCAGGCGTCGAGGGCGTCGCGGTGCTGCACGCGGAGGCGGTTGGTGACGAAGCGGGGGTCTTCGCCCAGCTCGGGGGCACCGGCGACCACGCAGAAGGCGCGCCAGAGCTTGTCGTTGCCGATGCACAGGCAGATGTGGCCGTCGGCGGTGGGCAACACACAGAAGGGATGGATGGAGGGGTGGTGGTTGCCGCGGCGGCGGGCGGGGGTGCTGCCGTTGAGCCATGCGCTCGCGTGGTAGGTGAGCAGGCTGCGCTGGCTGTCCATGAGCGGGACCACGATGGCGGCGCCCTCGCCCGAGCGTTCCCTGTGGAACAATGCGGCACAAATGGCTTGGACAGCGTGCATTCCGCTGGTCATGTCGGCGATGGACGCGCCGCACTTGTAGGGGCCGCTGTCGACCGGGCCGGTGATGCTGGGGATGCCCGACAGGCCTTGAATCATGAGGTCGTAGCCGGGCCGGGGGTCGTGGGGGTCGGCGAAGGCGCGGATGGTGCAGCAGATGAGCGCGGGCTTCTCGGCGCGGAGGGTGTCGGCGTCGAGGCCGAGGCGGGCCATCACGCCGGGGCGGAAGTTCTCGATGACCACGTCGGCGGCGAGGGCGAGCTGGCGTGCGGTGGCGCGGTCGGTGGGGTCTTTGAGGTCGAGGGCGACGGAGCGCTTGCCCCGGTTGACGCTGAGGAAGTAGGTGCTGACGCCATCTTGGAAAGGGGGGCCGTAGCTGCGGGTGTCGTCGCCGCCGCGGGGGTGTTCCACCTTCACCACGTCGGCGCCGAGGTCTGCGAGGTGCATTGTGCCGTAGGGACCGGCCAGCACACGGGTGAAGTCAAGGATGCGGACGCCGGCGAGCGGGCGGGAGGCGGAGGGTGTGGACATGTCCCCAGTCCTATCGCGCTGGTGGGGGCGCGATGCATGATGAAGTTGGGCCCCTGCGCCACGACGGGATCTTCGGCAATTGCTGTCCTCACAGCTTCTGGACAACATGTTCTCGTAATTTCGAAAGCGGGCCTGTGGCGGGTGTTTTGGTGGTTTTCGAAACCCGAAATCAGTACCTGTTCTGTGCGCTGGCCGCGAAAACGTTGGCCACAGCTGACCCGTTCGTGCTAACACTGCATCGTCAGCTGGTTCTTCGAACCAGCGTTTCGGACCGCGGCCCGGTCCGGACGGGGGCGCGCTGGGTGGTGTGCGACTCGTCCGGTGCCGGGCGTATCTCCGCAGGCGGGGAAGATCATGCATCTTCCCCGCCTGCCCTACTTCTTGGGCAGGCAGAATTCGGAGGGGCCAGGACGGGGTGGTCGGCGACCCACGACACCACGTGGTCGATGAAGGTGCGCACCTTGGGCAGCATGTACCTGCGCTCGGCGAACACCACGCTGAACCGGGCTTCGATGCGGATGTGGTGGGGCAGCACGCGCTCGAGGGAGTCGTCGAGCTCGCCGAACAGCGTGGGCTCGATCATCAGGCCGATGCCGGCTCCGCGTTGGATGGCCTCGGCCACCATGGTGCGGTTGTTGACCACGAAGCGCCCCTCCACGGGCACCTCGGTGCCGTCGACCATGGTCCAGCTCTTCACGGGCACGTGTCCGGCCCGCATGCCCAGGATGAGGTCGTGGTGGGCGAGGTCGGCGGGTGTCCGGGGGCGGCCGCGCCGGTCGAGGTAGGCCTTGGAGGCCACGGCGTAGACCGACAGGGTGTGGAGGGTGCGGGCCACCACGTTTTGTGCCTGCACGGTGCCGGCACGGAGGGCGACGTCGAAGCCCTCGGCCACGATGTCGACGTGGCGGGCGGTGAACTCGGCCTCGATGGAGACCTCGGGGTAGCGGTCGAGGTAGGCGAGGAGCAGCTCGGCCAGCCAGGTGTCGCCATCGGCTGGTGGGAGGGTGATGCGCAGCCGTCCGCGGGGCACGCCGTCGAGGCGCCGCAGGGCTTGTTCGGCTTCACGGGCGGCCTGCACGATGGGGCGGGCGTGCTCGTAGAGGGTCTGTCCGGCGGGGGTGAGCACGAATTTGCGGGTGGACCGATGTGCGAGACGGGTGGCCAGGCGGGCTTCGAGGCGCTGGAGGCGCCGGGAGAGGGTCTCGCGGGGGATGGACAGCGCGCGGGCGGCCTGCGTGATGGACCCGGCCTCGACGATGGCGACGAAGCTCTCGAAGCCGTCGGTGGACTCGTGCACAGCGCACCTCATGCGTGACGAATATGACCAGATAGTGCCCGATACTGTCGGTACCGCGCAGATTCATCACGACCTAACTTGGAAGCACCCGGTCGGCAGGCCGACCTCCCCCAAGCCCCGAGAACACCATGAACATGAAGACTCTGCGCTACTGGATTCCCACCGTCCTCGCCGCCCTGGCCCTCACCGGCTCCGGCGTGATGAACGTGCTGAGCCCCGACATGCTGCTCGAGGTGATGGCCCACCTCGAGTTCCCCGCCTGGTTCCCCCGCTGGCTGGGCATGTGGAAGCTGGCCGGTGTGGCGGTGCTGCTGGCCCCCGGGCTCCCCCGCCTGAAGGAATGGGCCACGGCGGGCTTCACCATCTCGCTCACGAGCGCGGCGGTGGCCCACATCGCCGTGGGCGACCCCATCGACGGGGTCATCGCGCCGTTGGTCATCCTGGGCCTGGTGCTCACCAGCTGGCACTTCCGCCCCGACAGCCGCCGCCTGGCCGGACCGTCGCAGGCGCCCACCGCCCAGCCTCAGGTGGCCTAGACCGTAGCCGGAACCCCCCGGATGCGGCCCACCACCGCGAGCCCCAGGCCGCCGAGCAGCAACAACCCGGCAGCCATCGGGAGCACATCGCCCACCCGGCTGTACAGGGTGTCCACCCGGCCGGTGGGCACGGTGGTGACCATCACGCGGTCGCCGCCGAAGTAGCTGGCGGTGCCGCGCACCCGACCCATGGCGTCGTAGGCACCGCTCGTGGCCCACCGCACGCTGCGCACCACGCTGAAGCCTCCTTCGATGCCGCGCACGGCAGCCATCTGGGTGTGGAAGGGGTCGATGCCACGCCAGTCGCTCGACGGCACCACCACGAGTCCGGCGTCCTGGCGGGCGTGCTCGAGTCCCAGCTTCGGGAAGTCGTAGTCGTAGCAGATGGCCCCGGCGGTGCGTCCGTAGGGGCGCTCATGCACCACGAGGGGGGCCTCTCCGCGCACCGAGCCCTCGCCGGGCACGGGGTGGTGCTTGAAGTAGGTCTCGACCTCGCCATCGGGAGACAGCCACACGTACTTGTTCTCGAAGGACCGCATGCCGTCGAGGGGCACGATGTAGCCGAGCACGAGGTCGGCACCGGTGTCGCGGGCGATGGCAAGACCCTGGTCGAGGAAGGCGGCTTCGTCGTCTTGCTGGATGGCGGTGGCGCCTTCGTTCCACACCACGAGCTCGGCACCGCGCGAGATGGCGGTGCGGGTGCGCTCGAAGAGGGTGCGGTTGGCGCTGGCGATGGCCTCGGCAGACGGCAGGCCGGCCGGTGTGGGGCCGATGTCGGACGTGATGGTGGCGACGGTGGCGGTGGGGCCGTCGAGCACGCGGTCGAGGCGGACGGCGCCGTAGGCGTGGGCGAGCACGACGGCAGTGGCGACCGCGATGGACTCGCGGGTCCAGCGGCCCGGGCGGGGACTGTCGACAAGCACCGCGACGAGGGCGGTCACGGCGCTGAGCAGCAGGCTGACGGTGGTGAGGCCGAACAGCGAGACGGTCTGCATGACTGCGGGGTTGCCGAGCTGGGTGTAGGCGACCGCGCCCCAGCTGCCCATCTCGCTAGTGGTGGCGCTGGACCACTCGAGAACCACCACGAGCGCGGGGTAGAGCACCAGTCCCCACCGGTCGCCCAGCCGCCGACGCAGCCACTCGAACAGCAGGTAGCCGAGGAACCCGCCCACAGCGGCGGGCACCGAGAACATCAGGGCGAAGTACCAGGGCAGAGGGTCGGTGACGATCTTCACCACGTTGATGAAGGTGCCCACCAGCAGGGCGCCAAAGAGCATCAGCCGGGGACGCCAGCCGGTGGTGGTGCGCAGGTGGACGAGGAACGGCACGGCGGCCACCCACCCGAGGAGCCCCACGTTGAAGCGGTTGCCGGCGAGGGCGGTGGTGGCGATGCCGAGGAGCAACCACGACCAGGGCGGAAGGCGGGTGGCGAGCGAGGTGCGGGGGGTGGTCATCGCGGGGCCTCCAGCTGGGCTGTGGCGCAGGTGCCCGCCCACAACAGGGTGAGGTGGTGCTGGTAGAGGGGACCCACGGACGCGGGGTCTGTCTGGCCCACCAGCAGGGGCACACCGAAGAAGATGGAGGCCGCCGCGAGGGTGACCGACGGCACGTTGGTGTGCGGGGGCAGCTCGCCGTTCGCCACGGCTTCGCCCACGAGCACGGGCAACAAGCCACCCAGGCCTTTGTCGGACAGGGCCATGACGTGGGGCTCGTCGGGGAGCCACAGCAGACGCTGGGTGAGCTCGACGGGCGGCACCACGAGGTCGGGGGGCATGCGTGCCTGGTGGGCGATGATCTCGAGCATCACGCGGGGGCCATCGGCGACCTGCTCGGCGGTGGAGGCGAACAGAGCCTCGATGGCCCGCAGGGCGCTGTCTTCTTCAGCTCGGATGCGCCGGGCCAGCGCCCCCACCCGCAAGCCCCACAGCTGCAGGAAGTGCGTGAGCAGGTCGGCCTTCGACGGGAAGTGGTTGAAGAAGGTGGCCTGGGAGATGCCGGCGGCCTTGGCGAGGGCGCTCACGGGGATGTCGTCGAGGGGCTGCTGGCCGAGAAGGGGCAGCAGCGCCTCCACGAGGGCCACACGGGTGCGGGCTCGGTTCTGGGCGCGGCGGGGCTGGTCGTCGAAGCTGGGCTGTGTCATGACAAACTTATAGTCGGCTCCAATCTTTTCTGTCCAGAGAAAGTTGGAGTTGGCTACAAGTTTTTGGGGCCGCGGTGGCTACCGAACGACCTGTCCCGTGGGCGCTTCGGACGGATCTCTCGGTGCCAGGCGGCCGTCCACCTCGGCGATGGTCTCGACCTCAGGGAGCGGTCGGCCGAGGAAGCGGGCCCCGTGGGCGGCGAACCGCTCGGGGTTTCCGGTGCACATCACGCGGTGCACGGGGGTGGGGTCGATGGTGTCGAAGGCGGGGTGGCGCTGCAGCCAGTCGGCCAGGCGCTCGGCCACGAAGGGGGCGGGGTCGAGCACGGAAACACCTTCGGGAACAACGTCGGCGAGGGCGTTCGCGAGCAGTGGGTAGTGGGTGCAGCCCAGCAGGAGGGTGTCGATGCCGGGGAGGTCGGCCAGGTACCGGCGCAGGGCATCTCGTGCGATGGGGGTGTCTTCCCAGCCTTCTTCCACCAGCGGCGCGAGCAGCCCGGCGGCCCGCGAGACCAGGGTGTGGGGACCGAGCTTGGCGACTTCGGTGATGTAGGTGCCCGAGCCGACGGTGGTGGCGGTGGCGAGCAGGCCGATGCGACCCCGGCTGGTTTGGGTGGCGACTTCCGCTCCGGGGATGGCCACACCCAACACACGGCGGTGGCTGCCAGGCCCGGCGTAGCGCTGCTGGAGGTGGCGCAGGCCCACGCAGCTCACGGTGTGACAGGCCACCACCACGAGCTGGCAGCCTTCGTCGAAGAGGCGCTCCACCGCTTGTTCGGCGAAGTCGAGGATGGTGTGGACGTCGCGGCCACCGTAGGGCGCGCGGCCCGAGTCGCCCAGATAGCAGGTGGACCGCTCGGGCAGCCGAGCCAGGATGTGCCGCAGGACGGTCAGGCCGCCGTAGCCAGAATCGTAGACGCCAATCATGGGCGTGCTGGTACGGTCCTGCGGAGACACTGTCCAGGGACAAGTCGCCCGAGGAGCCCCCGATGTCGCCCCCCTTTCAGCCCGCATTGTGCGCCCGCGCGCCCTTTCTGAACGCCCTGCTCTCGTATGCCAACGGCGATGGCTGGGACGCCATCGTGTACCCGGGCGACCACGTGGGTGTCTACCGCCGCGGCTGGGACCGGGTGCGTGTGGTGGACGTGGTGGACGGCAGCCTGGTGGTGGCGGTGCCGGGCGACGACGGCGAGACGCACGTGACACTGGGCGACGACGACTACCACACCATCGTGGCGTCTCCGGTGGCCGACGCGGTGTGGGAAGACCACCAGAAGTCCACCACGCCGGATGGTGTGGCCTCGGCCGACGGCCTGGTGTCTGCCGGCCTCACCCAACGCCTCACCACACTGTTCGACCGGTTGTGTGACGCGCCCGCCGACTACCATCCGGGCTCGGGAACGACCGTCCGCGACCTGGTGCACCCGTCGCTGTATTCGTATGTGCACAGCGTCTCGCCACTCGGGCCCGGAGTTGTGCCGCCTGCATTGGATGGGCACCCGTCGGTCGACCGCTGGGGCCGGCCCTTCGAGGGCTCGCGCTTCGCCTGGCTTCCCACCGAAGTGGACGTGGATGCCCACGGTGGCGTGCACTTCGCCAGCTACCTCAACAACCTGGATGCGTCGGCGGACTCTTCACCGCTGGCCGAGCTGTTCGAGGTGGCGCTGCCGTTGCTTGAGAGTGTCTACGGCTACGCGCAGGCCTTCGATGCCTGGGACCACCGCGAAGACGACTGCGAGGCCGACCTTCCCGAGCCCGATGCGCAGAGCGAACCACCCGTGCCTGTAGCGCCCGTGTCGCTTCGCGGCCGTCGCTTGCAGGTGGTGCCCAAGCTCGTGCAGTACGAGCTCGACGGCGAGACGTCGTTCGATGGGGTGTGGCACGTCGAGGGGATGTCGCACGAACACATCGTGGCCACCGCACTCTTCATCCTCGACCGCGACCCCGACGTCGACGGCGGCACCATCCGCTTCAAGCGGGGCTACACCCGCGAGGAGGCCGGCCAGGTGTTCTGGAACATCGCCCAGTGTCGTCCGGAGCCGGTCGACGAGATGGTCGACCGTGGGATGATTCCGTTGGGTTCAGTCGACACGCCCGCCGGTCGGTTGGTGGTCTTTCCCAACTCCCACGTCCACAAGCTCACCCCCATGACCAGCCGGTCGGGAAGCCTGGCCCGCCGTCGCATCGTGGTGTTCTGGCTGGTCGACCCCGACCACCGCATCCTGTCCACCGCCGACGTGCCCCCACAGCAGGGAGTCGTGCCGCGGGCAGATGCATTGGCCAACCGGCTTGCATTGATGGAGGAACGCAAGCGACACAAGCAAAGCCACAACCTCCGCGAGATCTCGCTCTGCGAGCACTGATGGGCCCTCCCGCGTCTGGCGCCGCGTCCGGCCCGGCGAGCCTCGGTCTCGCCGGGGCCTCGGAGCCCGCGAGCGGTCTCCTCGGCGAGGGTCCTCCCCCTTCAGGGGTCTCGTACCCGCATAAGTTGTGCGCTCCACCGACAGAACACTGGGGTCCTTGGTTGAGGTTGGCTCCGGGCTGACTGCTCGTGCATCAGCGGGGGACTCCGTCCCCCAGACACCCCCTGTTTTCCGGGGAGAACTCCGTCCTCCCCGGACCCCTCCGGCCGGGGGACTACTCCGTACGTCCCCCTGGACCCCCTGTGCGGGCCCGGTGCCGACGGGGCGATGGGTCGCAGGGTTCGACGGCTGGCGCTTTGTCCCGGGCCGGCTGTCGGGTCTGGGCATCGATAGGCTCGGGGGGACGACCAATCGATGGGTTGGAGCCAGATTCGTCGCTTTGTTCGCTGGCGCTCACGCTCCGAACGACTCGGTCGAGGCTGACCGAGCTCGTGGGCACAGCAGTCCTCCCTTCCGCGAAGAACGTCTGTTCTCAGGCCCTTTGGGCACTTCTCGGGGGGGCCGCGGAGCGGTCGGGATTGTATGGACCGGTGGAGACCCCGTAGGGGCACACAGAGTCCTCCCCCTCTCAGGGGGAGGTGGCCGCGAAGCGGTCGGAGGGGGCCCCACGACCGCAGCCGGGATTGTGTATGGACCGGTGGTCGTACCGTTGGGGCACACAGAGTCCACCCTCTGAAGGGCCCTTCAGGGGGAGGTGCGCGCGAAGCGGGCGGAGGAGGCCCCTACGCCACCGCACTCGACCGAGCCGCCCCACTGATGGCCGGCGCCTCCTGCACCAGCTCATCGTCGGTCAACGCATGCACCATGAACAGCGCGAAGTCCGTCCGCCGCGTGCGGTTCCGAGCGATGATGGGGTCGCCCACATGCCGGGCCCACACCGGAAGGCCCTCGCTCGGGCCCTCTTCGAGGTCGCTACCCCGCACCACCGTCCACCGGGTGTCGCTGGCGAAGATGGTGTCGCAGGCCCGCACCTGGTCGTCCAGGTCGGCAAAGCGCACCAGCCGGGCGATGGGTCCGAACACCCCCACCAGCAGGCGCAGGCCCAGGCTGTATTGGTCCTGGCCGTCGCGGGTGATGTGCCAGCCGCAGCTGAACACGAGGCGGGCGCCGGGCTCGGCGTGGTCCATCACGGCCGTGGCGGTCTTGGTGGAGTAGCCGTCGACTCCCATGGGCACGAGCACCACAAGCACGCCGTCGCAGCCGCGCACCGCCTCGCGGATGACCTCTCGGTCGTCGGTGAAGCCCGGCACAACCTCGATCTGGCCTGCAAACCGCTCGAGCTTGGGCACGCTCTGGGGGCGGCACACCCCCACGACCTCGTAGCCGCGGTCCAGGCAGTGCTGGATCATGTAGTGGCCCAGCTTTCCAGATGCGCCCACGATGCAGACACGGCGAATCGGACGGGACGAAGAAGCAGTCATCGGGGCTCCCAAAGGATGGAGTGGGTTGGTTCCCATGCCTGTGTTGTACGGCTGTCCCCGAGCGCCCGGAAGTGCGTGTCTCTGTCTGCCTCTCATGCGTTTCTGTATGAAGAATCGTCCGCGAACGCTCCGTCTCCGGCCATGATATACATCCTCGCATGGACTGGACCACCATTGACTTCAGCTGGAACCGTGCCCGGGCCTTCCTCGCCGTCGCCGAGGAGGGGTCGCTCTCTGCCGCGGCCATCGCGTTGGGCACCACGCAGCCCACCGTGGGCCGTCAGGTGTCGGCTCTCGAAGAAGAGCTGTCGGTGGTGCTCTTCGAGCGTATTGGCAATCGGCTCGCGCTCACGCCGGTGGGCCAGGAGCTCGTGGAGTCGGTCCAGGAGATGGCACAAGCCGCGGGCCGGGTGGGGCGGGTGGCTGCCGGGCACTCCGAGGCCGTGGAGGGCATCGTGCGCGTCACGGCCAGCGATGTCATCTCGGCTCACCTGCTGGTGCCGGCCCTGCGGCAGATCCGTCGAAAGCATCCGGGCATCTTGATCGACATCGTGGCGTCCAACACCACCCTCGACCTCCAGCGCCGCGAAGCCGACCTCGCCATCCGCAACTACCCACCCCGCGAGCCCGAGCTGGTGGCGCGGCATCTCGGCACGCGGTCCGCCTATTTCTATGGCACGCCCGCGTACCTCGCGTCGGTGGGGCTCTCCGGAAAGGTGGCGGCCGAGGACCTCCAGCGGGCCGAGCTCATCTCCTTTCCGTCGGTCGACACGGTCATCGGCTGGATGCGGGCCCACGGGGTGTCGCTCTCCCGCTCCAACCTCGCCATCGTCTGCGACGCCACCCTCGTGCAGTGGGAGCTGTGTCGGGCAGGGCTCGGGCTTGCCGTGGTGATGGACTCCGTGGGCGACGCCGACCCCCGTGTCCAGCGCGTCCAGGTCGACCTTCCCCCCATTCCCGTGCCGCTGTACCTCACCGCCCATCGCGAGCTGCGCACCAGCCGCCGCCTGCGCGTGGTGTGGGACATCCTGGCCCAGACCCTCGCACCGGATGTGCCGTCGAAACGCTGAACGGACTACCGGGGGGCGCCGCCACGGAGCCCCCATGCTGCTCGACCTGCTCGTCACCCCCCTCGCCACCGGCGCCTACTACGCATCGGTGCTCGATGTGGCGCAGGCCGAGCTGACTCTGCACTTCCCCCACGTCTCCACAGAGGTCATCGAGCGGTCCACGCTCACCTTCCTGCGCGCCGACCTCCCCCGAGAAGCGCTGCCCACGGTCGCCCGATTGTCATTCGTGCAGGGTGTCTTCGCGGTCGATGGCGACTCCCTGACCGTCCTCGACGCCCACCCCGGCTACCACCTCCCCGCACCGTTCGTGTTCGGGGCAAAGTACCGCGGAAAGACCCACGAGCTGCTCACTCTGCTCGCGCTGAACGTGGCCCGGGCCACCTGCTCCCTGCCTGTCGAGGCGCCGGTGAAGGTGCTCGACCCCATGGCCGGCCGCGGCACCACCCTGCTCTGGGCCGCCCGCCTGGGATGGTCGGCCACGGGCATCGAGCGCGACCCCAAGGCCCCCGCCGACCTCCAGCGGCACGTGAAGAAGCACTGCAAGCTGCTCCGCGTGAAGCACAAGGAAACCCGCGGCACCGTGGGTCGGAAGGCCAAGAGCGGCCAGGGTGCCTTCGTGCGCTACACCTTCGCCGAGTCGTCCATCCGGCTCATCACCGGCGACGCCCGCCGCCTGAAGCCCCTGCTGCAGGGCGAGCGCTTCCCCATGATGGTCGCCGACCTCCCCTACGGCGTGCAGCACACCCGCGACGACGGCTGGCGCGACCCCACGCGGGTTCTCGCGGCCTGTGCTCCCGAGTGGGCCGAGCGCCTCGCTCCCGGCGGAAGCCTTGTGCTCGCCTTCAATGCACTCATGCCCAAGCGCGATGTCTTGGTAGGTCTCTTCACGGATGCCGGCCTGGCGGCCCATCCCTTCACCGCGCCCCATCGCCTGAGCGCCGGGATCGAGCGCGACCTCGCCGTCTTCACGCGCCTGTAGCCCCATCGGTGTACGGTGGGGCAGGCCAGGAGTCGGCGTGAAGCGAGCGAAGTGGATGGCATGGGGACTCTTCGTGGGTGCCTGCGGGCGAACCGAGAAGCCCGAGACGCATGTGCCGCCCGAGGTCACCCGGTGTTCCGACCTCCAGATGCGCATCGGCACCGGTCGTCCGTTCGACCGCTCCAACATCCTGGTCATCCTCACCGACGACATCGGCATGGACCAGACCGCCTCCTGGAACGCCCACCCCGAGCCGCCTCCCACCCCCACCCTCGATGCCCTCGGCTGCTCGGGCATGCGCTTCCTGCGCACCTACAGCCAGCCCACCTGCTCGCCTTCCCGCACCACCCTCATGACCGGCCGGATGCCCTCTCGCTACGGCGTGGGCCGATGGCTGTCCGACAGCGGCACCTGGGGCCTTCCACGCGAAGAAGTCACGCTGCCGGAGATGCTCGCCGAGGCCGGCTACAGCGCTGGAGTGGCCGGCAAGTGGCACATGGCGGCCGCCCTCGACCCCGATGGCCCCATGCACCCCCTCGACCAAGGCTTTCTGTACCACCGGGGCGCGTACTCCAACCTCACCATGGCCCTCGGCACCGGCCACACCCCCCGCGGCTACTGGCAGTGGGAGCGCCTCGAAGATGGCGTGCCCGCCTGGACCACCGACTACAACCTCACTACCACCACCAACGACGCCATCGAGCTGCTCGACCTCCTCCCCGAGCCCTTCCTGCTCTACGTGGCCTACAACTCGGCCCACGAGCCGCTGCACCGGCCCCCCGACCACCTGCTGTTCGACCCCGACGCCGTCTCCGAAGACAGCGAAGACCTCCTGCTGTACCAGGCGATGGTCACCGCCACCGACCTCGAGATCGGCCGGCTGCTGGCGTCCATCGACGATGACGTGCTCCAAGACACCCTCATCATCTACCTTTCCGACAATGGGTCGCCACGCTGGGGCATCACCGCCCCGCTCGACCCCGCCCGCGGAAAGGGAACCGCCTACGAAGGCGGCGTGCACGTACCCTTCATCGCCGCCGGCCCGGGCGTGGCCACCGAAGGCACCACCTCCGAAGCCCTCGTGAGCTTCGCCGACCTCTTCCCCACCTTCGCCGAGCTGGTCGACATCGACCTCACCACCTGGATTCCCCCGGGTGGCCACCACGACACCCCCCTCGCCCTCGACGGCGAGAGCCTCGTCCACCTGTTCGAGAACCCGGCCGGCGACACCGTCCGCACCACCGTGATGAGTGAGGCCTTCCACAACGCCGGGCCCCCCCCCTACCAATGGACCCGCCGCACGCTCGTGTCCGAAGAGTGGAAGTACGTGCTGCTCGAAGGCGAAGAAAGCACCGACGACCCCGATGTTCTCGTGCGCGAGGAGCTGTACCGCCTCGTCGACAACGACCCTGCCTCCGATGTGTGGATGCTCGACGAAGGCCCCGACCTCCTCGCCAGCCCGCCGCTGTCCACCGAGGCCCAGCAGGCCTACGATGTCCTGTCAGCCGAGTTTGCCCGGCAGCTGGCCGAGCGGCCCTTCGAGTACTGAGCCATGCCGCCACGTCGCCACATCTGGCCATGGGGCCTTGTCTTGCCCGGCTACCTGGTGCTCGCAGTCGTCGTGACGTGGCCGCTTGTGTTGCACCTGTCCGACTGGACCCTCGGCTTCCCCACCCCCGACAACATGGACACCGCCCAGCTGCGGCGTGTGGTGGCCATGGGGCTCGACGCCAACGGCTTCTCCGACCAGATGTTCCCGCCCGATGGCTACCCGGCCGGGGCGCTGATGCCGAACCAACTCGATCACCTGCTGGCCCTACCCCTGGTGAAGTGGCTGCCGTGGCCGCTGGCCGACAACCTGTGGTGGCTCGCCATCCTCACGCTCAATGGGGTGGCCGGACACCTGGCGGGCTGGTCGCTGTCGCGGAACCATCGGCACGGCGTGTTGTGTGGGGTGGCGGTCGCTCTCGCCGAGCCCGTGCTGCGTGAGGCCAACCTGGGGCACGCCCCCCAGACCATGGTGTTCGCCGGTCCGTTGGTCGTGCTGGCTCTTGCCCGCACAGTCGCTCCCGAGGGGCGCTGGAGACACGGTGTGGGGCTCGGTGCTGCGATGGCCCTGGCGGGCATCACCTACTGGTACTTCGGGCTGTTCTTCGCTGTGTTGTGTCTGCCCGTGGTGGTGGCCGCCGCGCTTCGGACAGAAGACCGGCCGGGCCTCGCGCGGGTGGGACTCGGCGCCGTGGTGTGCGTTGCATTCGTGGCATGGCCCTTGTGGACGGCGTTGTCGGGCTGGGACCAGCTCGCCATGACCGACCGCTCGATGCTCCCCGACATCGCCCACCCCGCCCTCGCCCCTCTGCCCCGTGCCGACCGCTTTCTCTTCAGCCAGAGCGCCGACCTCCTCTGGCCTGTCCGCTCGCTGCCTCCCGACCGCTCCAGCCGGGTGTCGCTCGTGTTGGTGGCTGCCGCGCTGTGGGGCACTCTGGCGGTCCGCAGGCAGCGCTTTCGGTGGTGGGTGGCTGCCGGGCTGGGTGGTGTGATGCTGATGGGACCGTTCCTGGCGTTCGCCGGAGAACCCGTGCTGGTGGGTGGAAAGCCCATTGCCCTGCCCTGGTACTGGATCTCGACGCTGTCGCCCACGCTCGAGCGCTTGCACTGGCCCCAGCGGTGGGGAGTGGTGGTCCCGCTCGCCTTGCTTCCCCTGGCGGCCCGGTGCCCGCATCCGCTGCGCTTTGCTGCGTTCCTGATGGTCGAGACCGTCGTCTTCAGCCACCAGATGCCCATCTGGTACACACCCACCCAACACCTGGACGGCTGGCGGGCCTTGTCTGCACTGCCCGACGACCGCTCTGTGTTGGTGGTCCCTGCCCGTCGAAACCCAGAACAGACCGCCCTGCTGGGCTACGCATACCGCGCCGCCGAGCAGCCGCTCATCGCCGAGACTCGCCTGCCGGCCGGGGCCGCCACACCGGATGACTGGTGGGCACGGGTGGAAGCCTTGGGGGCCCACGATCCCCGCAGCACGGTGCCTCTCGATGCAGACACGCTCCGCGCACAAGGCATCGGAGCCGTGGTCCTCGACACCACGCCTGGTGGCTCGGTGCATCCGAAAGACTACGCCACCATGCGCAACGCCCTCGCCCGGCGCCTCGACCCCCACCTCGGTGAGCCCGTCGACTACGGCAGCGTGACGGTCTGGTGGGTCACGCCACCCGAGTCCACGCCCGCCCCCCCATCCGATCCCGAGGCGTGGCGGGCATCCCAGTTCGAGGCCCTGTCCCACCACAACACCATGCTCGAGGACACACCACACGCGGGCGTGCGCTGGAACGTACCCCAACACAGGAGCCACCACCGAGGCAAGCGACCTCGATGAGTCCGTGGGTCCGCCCGGAGCGCCGACCGAGTCCCCCGACAGGTCGGCGCTCCGGGTTCCGGAAGGGCTTCCCCCGAAGCCCCTCCCGTCGCTGCGGTCCCGTGCACCGAATACGTCGAGACGCACGCGGTGCACCGGCCCCCCCATCCGCAGCGACGGGCAATCCGGATGTGTTGTTGCGGTGTGGCTCCCCCTGAGCCGTCCGCTCGTCGGAGTGCCGACACGGTCCCCCTCGTGTCGACACTCCGACGCCCCCCAATCTATTCAGTCGAGACAGGTGACCGTGGTGACCGGCCAGGTCGAGTCGTTGAACTCGAAGGTGCCGTGGTAGTCGAAGTCGCCGCCGGTCATGGAAAATTCGATGTCGCCGTCGAGGCCCCGGGTGCGGTCGTCGTAGTCCACCTCCCACACCAGCGTGGCCATCTCCTGGGCCGGTGCGGCCGACCACGCGGTGGCAGACACCGTGTCGAAGGCGAAGCCCCCACCGTTCAACATGTCGCCCACCTTCACGGGGTCGGACTCGAGCTCGTACACCACGGTGGTGTTGGGGCGCTGGTCGTCGACGAACACGGTGGTCTGGATGCGCAGCTTCTCGATCTCACGGGTGAGACGGTCCACGTTGTTCGGGTTGATGCGCAGCGGGCGAGGCGGCTCGGCACCGAAGCCCAGGAGCTCGACCAGCGGTCCGCGGGCACCGTAGCGAATCAGGATGTCGCCGGTGGTGTAGTCGAAGTCCACGCTGGGATTCTCGAGGTAGTTCTTCAGCGCGAAGACGTTGTGCTCCACGAGGTCGCCGCGGGCGCCGGCTTCGTAGTCGTCGCCATAGGTGAACATGGCGTTCATGACGGTGTTGCTGTCGCCACCCGGTGCCGACGTGTACACGCCGCCCTCTCGGGTGAAGCCGTCTGGAAGACCACCGGATGGGTCTTCGACAAGGCTGGCGATGACGTCGATGACGGCACCTGCGAGTGCACCCACGAGGCCGCCGCAGGCCACCATCTCGTGGTAGCTCTGCTCGAGGTCGAACACGATGGCCAGGTGCTCGTCGACGGAGCGGGCCGACATGCCTTGCGTACAGGCGTCGAGTTGGATTGTCGCGCCTGGCGACATGGTGCTGCCAAAGTTGGAGCTGGAAGTCCGGGAGGTGGAGGACGTGCCGCCGCAGGCCACGAGGCCAACCATCAGACCAGCCGCACCCATCGCTCGGATGTTCTTCATCGTGTCTCCTCCAACGTTCGCCAGGAACGCCCGTCATTCCGTTGATTCGGTTCAGTGCCGGGAGAGCGCCATCGACCGGTGGTGGCGGGCCCGGGTGCCGAGGGAGCCTCTCCCTTCGGACGCTCTTGTTCTACCGGTGGACCCCGGGGAAGCCTATTTCGGGTCGTTTCGTGGAGATTTCCGTTTTCGGGGGCTCGATTTCGGGTGCGGAGGGGTCCGTGCATCCGCCGCGGGGTGGGGCGGGCTGATTCTGGGTAAACTCCCTGTCCTCTACGACCGTATTGTCGAGTGGTGCCCCCGGTTGCATGTAGGCTGGGTCCTTCTCCTCTCCTCCGGAGACGATGTCGATGTCTCGTCAGTCCACCGATGCAGCGCCCAACGAGGCGGGGCAACGCATCCTCATCGTGGACGACGACCCCATGTACGGCGGCTTTCTCGTGAAGGCGCTGTCGCGGGCCGGGTATGTGCCGCGGCTGGCGGTCAACCTCGAAGAAGCCAGCACCGCCTACACCACGTTTGCCCCCGACCTCGTCCTGCTCGACGTCCATCTCGGTGCGGAAAACGGGCTCGATCTCTTTCAGAAGGTCGAGGCGCCGCTCCAGCCGGTGCCGTGTGTCGTCATGACCGCCAACGCCACCACGGAGTCGGCGGTGCGGGCGCTGCGCGAGTCTGCCATCGACTATGTCGAGAAGGGCGACGTGGACATCGTGGCGGTGGTGGGGCTCGCGCTCCAACACTGCCGTGCTCGCCAGACCATCCGCACCTTTCGCGAGACCATGGCGGAATGTGAGCGCATCGTGGCCAAGGCCGAGGCCGAGGTCCAGCGGCTTCGGAGCCTGCAGCGTCGGGCCACAGCGCCCGTTCCGCTCCGTGTGGGCGACCTCACCGACCGAGAGTGGGAGGTGGTCCAGCAGGTCCACCGCGGCCACAGCAACAAGGAAATCGCAGCCGAGCTCCACGTGAGCCGGCACACGGTCTCCAACCACTTGCGGTCCATCTTTCGAAAGCTCGGGGTGGGGTCACGGACCGAGCTGATCACGCGGCTGTACGAGTCGGGTGGGCTGCACCGATAGCCGCCCACCCATACGGGAAACTCCGTGCTCCGAAGGGAGCAGAGGTGGATTGACGCGAAGTCACCATTCTCCGGCCAACGGGTCCGTCGTAGAACCGAACGACTGTGATGAAACCCCGCCGCCCGGAGGATGCATGCCTGGAGTGGCCGCCCCGCTCGGAAGCGATCTGCACCCGGTCTTGCGCGATCTCGGAGTCGATCCGGACGCGCTGGTCAGCCGGGTGGGCCTGGACCCCGCGCAGCTGAGGCCGCGGGGACCGTCGATGAGTGCATCGCAGTGCAGACAATTCTGGTTGGCGTTGGAAGAGGAGGCCTCCTCGTGCAGGCTGGCGCAGCTGCTAGCGGACGCTGTGCCGTCGGGCACCCTGCACCCCCCACTCTTCGCGAGCTTGTGTTGCGCCGACCTTCGTGCGGCAGCCCACCGGTTGTCGGCCTACAAGGAGCGGGTCTCGCCGGTTCGTGTTTGCGTTGAGGACCGCCCAGACGGGTTCTTCGTGGGCTTCGAGTGGGAGCGGCATGGCGTGCCCCTCCCGCGTGCCCTGGCGCTGGCGGAGCTATCCGTATTCGTACGGATGGCCCGGGAGGGGCTCCAGACCCGGGTGGTGCCCATCCGCTTGCAAGGCCCCAACCCACTCGGCTGCGCAGACATGATCGAGTCATTCTTTGGCGTTCGGCAGGTCTGGGGGTCGCGTGTGGGCGTGCTGTTCGATCGAGCGGACGCCAAGCGGCCCTTCCGGTCGTGGGCCCGCCCATCGGGTGATGCGTCGACCGACCCTCCCGCTTCTGTCTCGGAAGCGGTCCACCGGGTCCTGCTGCAGGTCCTGCCGGCGGGGACCGCGACGGTGCGGGTGGTGGCGAAGAAGCTCGGGATGGGCGCCCGGACTCTGCAGCGTCGGTTGTATGGGGAGGGAACGTCCTTCCAAGCTGCGCTTCAGACCATGCGGTATGCGCTCGCGACCCACTACCTGCGGTACACCGACATCAGCATCAAGGAGATTGCCTTCCTGGTGGGCTTTGGGGAGACGAACTCATTCTTTCGGGCGTTCCGGATGTGGTCGGGCACCACGCCAGAGGCCGCACGGCTGGGCGGGCCCCTTCCCATTCAAGGCGGGACGGAAGTGCCCGACCCAACGCCTCAGTTCACGTAGGGCAGCTCTACGTAGAACGTGGTTCCCACCCCCACGGTGGACTCGACCCGGATCTGTCCGTTGTGTTGTTCGACGATGGCGCGGCACCCGGCGAGACCGAGTCCGGTCCCCTGTGGCCGGGTGGTGAAGTAGGGCTCGAAGATGTGGGCCAGGTCGGTGGGACGGATGCCCGGTCCGTTGTCGGCCACCGCCACCACGGCGAGACCGGTGTCTTCACGCGTGTAGACAGACAGTCGAATCGTGCCGCCGCTCGGGCAGGCCTGGCTGGCGTTGAGCATCAGGTTCAGCACCACCTGCTCGAGCTTTGCGGAGTCGGCTCGAACGACCACGGGCTCTGTTGCAACCTCTGAGTGGACCGTGACGTGGTCAGCGACCACACGTGTGGCCAGCCGCTCGAATGAGCGCACGAGGGTACGCAGGTCGACCAGCTGCCGGTTGAGCGACTGGCGGGGGCCCACAGACAGCAACCCACGGGTGAGCGCCCGCGCCTTCTTGCCGGCCCGCAGGATGTCTTCGATGTCGTCGGCGATGGGGGCGTCGGGGTCGACGGCGGACCGCATCATGCGTGCGGTGCCCAGGACCACGGCGATGAGGTTGTTGAAGTCGTGGGCGATGCCGCTGGCGAGGCGCCCGACCGCTTCGAGCTTCTGGCGGTGGCTGTCCTGGCGTTCGAGCTCTCGACGTTCGGTGATGTCCTGTACGGTGCCCACCATCTTGTATGGCTCGCCGTCGCGGTATTCGGTGACACTGCCGCGTTCGTGCATCCAACGTGGGCGGCCGTCGGGTGTGTCGATGCGATGGACCACCGAGTAGTCATCGCCGGCCAAGGCACCTTGGACGGCCTGCTCCACCCGGGCCCGGTCGGCTTCCGCGATGAAGCCCAGGAACCGGGTGTAGCTGGGGGTGAAGGTGTCGGCGTCTACACCGAACAGCCGGTAGACCTCGGCCGACCACCACAGCTCGCCGGTGGGGATGGTCCACTCCCAGCTCCCCAAGCGCGCCACCCGCTGGGACTCGGCCAGGCGTGTCTGCAGCCGCTCGTGTTGGGACTGGAGCGCGCGGAGGCCTGTGATGTCGGTGACCACGCCCGACCACGACATCCCCTCCCCACGGTCGAGGCGCCCGGGCTGCGCTGCGATGCGCACCCAGCGAACGTCGTCGGACAGTCCGTGGGCCAGGCGTGCGTCGTGCTGAAAGGGCGACCCGCTGGTCACGCAAGCCCGCCAGGCCTCCAGGACCGCCTCCTGGTCGAGCGTGTGGATGGCTTGCACCCAGCCTGCACCGGTGCTCTCGACCGCCGACACACGGGCGAGTCGGCACCAGGCTTCGTTGGTGTCGGTCCACCGTCCTTCTGCATTGGCCCAGAACAACGCCACCGGGGAGGGGCTGCGTCCCGTGGGGGCCTCGTCACGTCGGTGGGCCATCGTCGTCCGTCTCGTCGGGGGTGGGGTGTCGTATCCGGTGTCGTCCCCTGGAGCGTCTTCTGAGCGACTGGAGGCCCGGTCCAGCGAAAAAACCTGGATTCATGTGATCCAACGCGGCCAGTCCGTAGACTGCACCCGCGATGACCCCGTCCGACACCCAGCTCATCACGTCCTTCCTGGAGGGCAGTGCCGACGCCCGCGAAGCCCTCCTGGCCCGCTGGCTGCCGCCCGTGCTCGACTGGTGTGTGCGCCTCGGAGGCCCGAAGGTCGACCCGGAAGACGCAGCACACGACGTCTTCATCGTTGTTCTCACCAAGCTCGACACCCTCGACGACCCGGATCGATTCCGACCTTGGCTGTTTGGCATCACGCGCCGCATCCTCGACCGCCACCGCCGTCGGGCCTGGGTGCGTCGGTGGGTGCCCGGGCTGTTCGCCGACCCTCCGTCTCAGCGCCCCGACCCCGAAGCCACCACCGCCACCGCCCGCGATGTCGACACGCTGGTGACCGCGGTCGACGCCCTCCCTGCAGCGCTGCGGGAGGTGGTGGTGTTGTCGCAGGTCGAGGAGCGACCACTTCCCGAGGTCGCCGAGCTGGTGGGCGTTCCCCTCGGAACGGTCAAGAGCCGCCTGCGCCTCGCCCGGCAGAAGCTCCAGCGCGACCCCCGCCTCCGGGCACTGCACCTGGCGGGGGTGGAGGCATGACCGACCCCCGTGTCGACCGGGTCCGTGCGCGCCTGAAGGTGCTCGACCCACCCGCCCTCAAGGCCTTGCTGTCGCGCATGCCGGGTGCAGATCCCACGGCGGCTGCTCGGGTACACGGACGCATCGAGGCCACCCTCGCCCGCCCCTCCGCGCCTCCCTCCGCCGGCGTGCAGCTGGCCAAGGTGGGAGTGGTGATGGGCGTTGTGGCTGCGGTGGTGGCGGCCTGGCTGACGACCACCACGCCTCCTCCGCCCGCACCGCTCGACGCCGTCCTCGAACCTGGAGGCACCTTGCCCGAGATACCGGGCCTGACACTCGGTGTGGGCGGGCGCGGGCAGCTGTCGGGGACCACCACCGCACCCCGGCTCGAGTGGCTCGAAGGCCAGCTCGTGGCCACCGTCCGGGTCGGCGGGGCGCCGCTCGTCATCCGCACCCGGGAGGCCGAGGCAACGGTGGAAGGGGCGTCTTCGGTCTACCTGCACCGCGACCGACTCGGCACCACCGTGTCTGCCGTGTCTGCAGCCGTGTCCGTGCACTGCGCCGGAGGCACCCCCCTGGACCTGCAGCCCGGGCAGCGCCACACATGCTGGCCTGCCTCCGCCGCGGGCCTGTTGGCGCGTGCCGAGCAGCTCGCGGCGGACGGCGCTTCGCTCGACGACCGACTCGCCACATTGGATGCTGCGGTCGCTCTTCCCGCGTCCGATGCCGAGACGGCCAGCCTGGGGGTGGCCCGGGTCGAAGCGTTGCTCGACCACGGACGGTCTGCCGACGCACTGGCCGCTGCGCGAGCGGTCCTGGACGACCACCCTCCCATCCACGGCGCGATGCTGCAGGAGCTGGCCGCCACCTTGGCGCTCGAGCTCGAAGGATGCACGGGAGCGCTGCCCCACCTCGCAGCCCTGGGTCCCGAGCACCCACGCGCGGCAGTGGTGCTGGACCGGTGCACGCCATGACCGCTGTGGCCGTGCTGCTCTGTGGCCTCGCGCAGGCCGCTTCTCCGACTCTGCAGCTTCCGCCCGGTCAGTCCACCGAAGCGTGGGCACCGGCTGCCCGTCATGCTGGCCTCACCCTCGTCGAAGCGGACGCCGACCTGCGGCTCCTGCAGACTCCGGGCGGATGGGTGTTGGCACGTGGCACCGAGCGGGTCCCCGTTGCTGCACCCCGCTCGGCCGACCACCGCGAAGACATCGCCCTGCTGGCCGTGAGCATGGCGCGCAGACAAGGTCGCCAGCTGCCCACCCTCGCCCTCCCGTCCCCCGAGGCGGTGGTTGCCCGTCCCACGTCCAAGCCACGCCCACCCATCCAACCCAAGCCCGCCCCGGTTATCGAAGCACCGCCCGCACCGCCCCGGGTCCCCGAGCCCCCACCCCCGCCAGCACCCCCTCCAGCCCCCGAGCCCACGTCCGAGCCGCTGGTCGTCACCGCACCGCCGCCGCCGTCCACCTCCACTCTCCAGGCACGCTGGGCCGTGGTCCCCGGCCTCGAGGTCCGTCCCGACCAGGCGGTCGCGCCCTCGATGCTCGTCGACA
>Ga0213833_1000335_pt1 | contig 56316 bp, 80 predicted proteins | sample SWATP21_FD_160575 | JGI IMG/M metagenome (GOLD analysis project Ga0213833, IMG submission 160575) | Coastal seawater microbial communities from Marineland, Florida, United States - SWA TP2 #1 | ecosystem: Environmental > Aquatic > Marine > Coastal | place: USA: Florida | collected 2016-08-14
CCCCCACATGACACCCGACGCTTGCGAGGTGACACGTACTGCTCCGGAGTGATGTGCTCGTCTCGGGCAGCCAAAATCTGGGCCTGGAGAGACGCCTCTTGCTGCGCAAACACCTTCTCCAGCGCCTCCCACACCGCATACAGAGAGTGGTACGACTCCGTCGTGTGCGGATTGTCCACGATACCGGCCTCATCCAACTTTGTGGCGCACTCGTACAGCTCATTGAGCTTTGTGCTGGCTTCAAACTCCGCCTGAAGTCCCTGCAGGCTCTCGAGCTGCTCCTGCAGGGAGCCCTCCAAGGTGCCAACCTTAACTGTCATGCCATCGGCGTGCCTGTCCACGCGTGATACAACAACGCAGCAAACCAGACACAACAAACACCACACCACGGCGACGCGTGAGCGCAAGAATGAACACCAACACGATGCAGGCGGGCACGCAACCGCCGCTGCCCACACAGGCACCAGCGTACTCTCGAAGGTCAGCGGCCGTCGTAGCAAACTCCTGTCGCAGGGCATCACGCTCGCGCTCCGCAGTCAGCTGCTCGCTGAGCTGCTCTTCACGAGTTGTCATTTGACCGTAGACCTCCGAGTACTTGTTGTACAAGTCGGTGAGCGTGAAGCGGGCAAACGCGTCTTCCGCGCCAGCTTCGGACAGCTCCGTCGAGTAGCCCTCCAGCGTGGAGTAGTTGGCAGTGATGGTTTCCAGTCGTGGTTGCACCTCGGTGGTGAACCTCTCCCACATCGACTCGAGTGCCGAAAGAAGGGGCGGGATGGGAGTGTTGAGCTCGTCTGAAAGGTCCGCCACTTCGAAAAGGAAGCTGTCGCCCTCTGAGTTGTATTTCTTGTTCAAGTCCATGATGTGCTGCAGTGCTGTTTCTTGTTCATCAAGCTTGCTGTGGTATGCCTCCGCGGCCGCCTGCACCTCCGCAACCTTGGTCGCAACGGCCGTCTTCTGGTCCAAGATCACGTCTTGGTAGGACTCCATGCTCTCGACAGCCTGGACAATGGAAACAAGCCACATCCAACACGCGCGAAGCCGACCATTTGACAATGATGAGCTGAGAAAACCAAAACACCACAAAACAAGAAGCAAAAGAAGCATATGTGTTGCCGGAGCGAACGAACCAATTGATGTGGGGCGAGGCCTCGCTCGAAGTTGGTCTTGCGCGACCTGCGCTGGCGAACTTCCCGCACAGTGGCGCCATAGTCTTCGTCTCCAAACACAGCCGCCTGCTCATCCAGCCATGCCATGATGCGCTCCAGCTGAGGCAACTTCTGCAGGCGCTCCTGGCACAGCAGCAGCATCAGCTGGTACTGCTCTGCTGCAGCGTCCAAGGTTGCCATGCGGGCTTGCAGTGCTTCAAGACGTTCGGCAATGACGGTTTGGTTGGTTTCCATGGTGTTCAGTGCCTGTTGTGTGGGACACAAAGCACACACCCACGTCAGCAATACATGACACGGCGGTCACCCTTCGCGAACCGAAGAGACTCCCGCCCCACACAACGACGCACCTCCTGCTTGGCGGTCATGCCAACCTTCAGAGAGTCGTACGAGCTCAACAGCGTGGCGACTTCCACCAACGTGCTGCCGTACTCCTCCTGCTCAATCAGCGCGGTGGTGGTGGTGATCCACTCATCGATTCGGGCGAGAGTGGGCAGCTTCTCGAGGCGCTCCTGGCTCAGCAACAACTCATTCTCGTACGCTGCGGCCGCCTCTTCCACATCCAACATGGAAGCACGACTGGCGGAAAGGCGCTCGTTGATGACGTCTTGCTCGCTTTCCATGCTGTCGAGGGCCTCCTTCTTGGATGGAAGGCTGGCAGTGAAGACCTCAGCGTGTGACGAGAGCAACGTGGCAACTTCCACCAGCGTGGAACCATACTCTGCATGAGCGAACAGCTCTGCGCGCGCCGCCAGCCACGCATCCACTTCATCAAGCAGCGGCAACTTTTGCAGGCGCTCCTTGTTCAAGTTGAGCGCTGTGGCAAACGCCTCGGCCTCCGCGGCCACTGCGTCGTGCTTCTCCTTGCATGCCGTCAGTGGCCCCAAAATCTCCTCTTGGTACGACTCCATCTGGTCCATCGACTCCCGCTTCGCGGCAGATGTTGCGGACACGGTGGTGTGCCTGTGCACAACGACAGCGATGACGCATGGACACACAACACGAATCCACATCACAGTGCAAGCCAGCACGCCGACATTGCTCAGCGACTGCACGCAAAACAACATGCGGCGAGTTTTGAAAGGAAAGCAACAACGCACCGACTGAGGAGTGTTGACACCTCGACAATGGAATCACCCAGGTCCTCACTGGCAAACTGCGTTCGGACGTCATCCATCCACGAGTCCAGGCGTTGCAAAGCGGGCAACTTCTCCAGGCGTTCTTGAGTCAACAACAGCTGGGTGTTGTAGGCGTCAGCCGCCTCGCTGAGCTCTGCCAGGGATCCCTTCAGCTCCTCAACCTTGGCAATGATGTCTTCTTGGTTGCTTTCCATGTTGTCCACAATCTGCACGCTCACACCAGGCATCATGTCACGCGCCCGCCTGAAAGCACGCATGGCCCTGGAACACAGCACGAAAGCCATACCTCTTGTTGGGCTGCCAGTGTGCTGGGGAAGCTTTCAAACTCCGACAAGCGCGATGCCACTGCACGCAAGGAGTCTCCGTAGTCTTGCGCGGCAAACATTTCGTTTGTCTTCTCCACAAACGCTGAGACACGCTCCAGCATCGGCCACTTCTCCAGACTCTCCTGTGTGATTAGCAGGTAGATCTTGTATGTCTCACCAGCTTCTTCCACTTGACTGGCGAGCTCAACCACCTCTGCCAGAGGCTCGCTGATGGCTTCTTGGTACGTTTCGATGCGAGACAGCACCTCCTTTTGAGGCCCCAGGTTGGCATCGAAGGCTTCGTGCTCAGACAGCTTGTTAGCCACCTCGACCAGAGTGGAACCGTACCTGGCAGAGAGGCAGTGTCGCGGTACCGCCAGTTTCCAGTGAGCCAACATGCACAACCTACGGCTCACACAACAACCACGAGCAGCAGGCAGACACCACGCACTCGCCGCTGGTGAACACTGCCATCTGGTTGTCCAACCATTGCTTCACCATGGAAATTGTCGGGAGCTTTTGCAATCGCTCCTGTACCAGCAGCAGCTGGGTGTTGTACTCCTCCGCAACCTCATCCACACTCGCCATGTGTGCCTTCACTTCCTCGATGCGCGTGAGAATCGCTTCCTGTTCAGACGACATCCCATCCAGTACCGCCCGCTGCAACTCCAACATGCTGCGATAGCCCTCAAAGCTGGCCAGTCTGTCCGTCACTTGGTCCGCTGTCTCCCCGTACTCGCCAGAGGTGAAGACCTCGCTCTGGGTGTCCAGCCACATTTGCACATGCTCCACCTGCGGCAGCTTAAGATGCCGCTCCTTGCAGAGCAAGAGCTGCGCGTGGTACTCTGACGCAGACGCTTGTGTGGAAGAGAACATCTCCCCGACCTCTTGAATGCGGTTCACAACGGCTTCCTGTGTGCTTTCGACGCTGGACAGCAACTGCGCACGCCACAAACCATCCATCAGCAACAAAACAAAACAAAACAACAAACAAACAAAAAACCACAACCAGACGGCATTCAAAACACACCAAACCACCTGCCCCCCAACGCACCGAAAGTTTGTTGTCGATGTGCAACGTGAAACTCTCCTCAAAGTTGGCTATGTGCACGTTCACTGCCGCCAGGCTGGCCTCACCGTAGTCGGCACGTTCAAACACGGCGCTGTGGGCTTCCAGCCACCCTTCGAGACGGTCAAGGATGGGGAACTTCTCAAAGCGCTCCCGGGCCAGCACCAGCTGGTTGCTGTACTCGGCTGCGCGCGTGGCCACGGTTTGAAGCGCGGTTTGGCACTCTGCGTGCTTGTCCAGCACCGCCTGTTGCTCTGACTCCATCTCATCAAGTGTCTGGTGCACACACACACACACACACACACACGCACGCACGCACGCACGCATTCCCCACCGCCACATCGCCGACACATTCGTGCACGTTAGGAGCCACCAGGCACGCCAACGGACGCGCTCAGCTCACCACCACCACCATACCTCTTGCTGCACGGGGGCAGTCGCGGTGTAGGTTTCCTTGAAGGAGCGCTCAAGCAGATCCACCTCCGCAAGGGACTGACCATAGTTCGCGGAGTCAAACAACTCGTTCTGTCGCGCCACCCAGCCCATGACTCGGGCCAAGCGCGGAAGCTTTTCGTGGCGCTCCACAGACAGCTGCAGCTGCGTCTCATACTCCGACGCAGCCGTTTCTGTGGTGGTCATTTTTTCGCGGGCGGCGGCCAACGCGTCATTGATTACCGTTTGGTAGCTCTCCATGTTGTCCAGCACCTCCTTGTTGGCGGGGAAGGAGTTGCGGATGAACTCAAACGCAGACAACAACAGCTCCGCATCTTGCATGTTCTCGCCGTAGTCAGCGGCGTCGAACAGCGCTTGCTGGCGGTCCAACCAGGCGTCGATGCGCTCCAGCTGGGGCAGCTTCTCCAGTCGCTCCTGGCTCAGCAGCAGCTGCGTTTGGTACGCGTCGGAGTTGGTGTTCAGCTCCTCCATCTTCGCAGTCACCGCCTGAATCACTTCTGTGATTTGCTCTTGGTACGTCTCCATACCAGCCAGGACCTCCTGCTTGGATGTGAAGGTGACAGTGAACCTGCACACACACGCGCGAACAAACCAAGCACCACCGTGACTCCCAAGGACAACACATCCCCTAAGGGTCAACACAGCGCTGCTCTCCCCAACAACCCAACGCACGTTTGAAACACAGACAGCAGTGCGTCCACGGCGCCAAGTGTGTCTCCAAAGTCATCCGTGGCAAACAACTCGTTTTGCTGGTCGATCCACGTGCTCAGGTTCTCCAGCACCGGCAGCTTCTCAAAGCGCTCCTGGCTGAGCAACAGCTGCGTGTGGTAATCGTCGCCCAGTTGCTCCACACTCCCCAGCGCAGCCACGACTTCGTCCTTCTTGGTCTGCACCACCTCTTGCCCCGGTGCAACGGCGTCCACCACACCCTTTTGCCGCTCCAACTGGGAGGGGAAGGGTTGGTGGGCCTCCAGCAACTGCGCGACGGCGGCAAGATCCGCGCCAAAGTCGTTGCTGGAGAACAGCTCCGTTTTCTCGGCCACCCACGCCAGCACGCCATCCAGCATGGGCAGTGTCTGCAGCCGCTCCTGGTTCAGCAGCAGTTGCCGGTGGTACTCCGCCGCGGCGCCTTCCATCGTTTCCATGGACGCGCGGATGTTGGCCAACGGTGTGTTGACCTCGTCCTGGTTCGACTCCATCGCCGCAAGGGCTTCTTTGTGCTGGTTCGCAGTCGCGGTGTGAGACTCGACGGAGGTCAACAGGGTCTGCAGCTGCTCCAGGCCCTCGCCGTACTCTTCCTTGGCGAACAACTCGTTTTGGGACGCCACCCACGCCTCCACTCGGCTCAAGAGCGGAAGTTTCTCGAACCGTTCCTGGGCCAGCAGCAGCTGGTTCTCGTAGTACGCTGCGGCCTCTTCGAGCGCGGCGAGCGACTCCTTCTTCGCGTCAATCTCGGCCTGGAGCTCCTCTTGGTACGTCTCCATTTCTTCCAACGTCTGACACACGACACACAACGTGACGTGATGGCAGTGAGTCCTGGTGCGTGCCCCTTCCGCACAACGCACAACCACACGCGCAACCACAACTGCACACGCAACCACAACCACAACCACGCGCCAGCACTGAGCTTCGCACCTGCTTCTTGGCTGGAAGTGCAACCTTGAAAGTCTCGTTGTGCAGGGAGATGAGATTGTTCGTGGAAGCCAAGTCAGAACCGTAGCTGTGACACACGTGCCAAGAGTGACGGCAGCGTGAGAATGGGTGCAACCCAACAGAGCAGCAAGCACCACAAAGCACGCACTCTTCCGCTTCGAATGTTGCACTCTGCCCCAGCATCCACCCTGCCAGTTCCTCCAGCGTTGTCGTTTTCTCGAAGAACTCTTGTGTGCACAACAGGTACGTGTTGTACGTGTCTGCGGCCTCCTTCAACGCCTCCAGATTGGCTCGCTCAGCCTCCAAGCGTTCCACAATGTGCTCCTGCTCGGATGTCATCGTGGACAGCACCTCTGCGTGCGGGGCAAGTTCCACAGACCAGCCTTGGAACTGCTCGATCAACGCGTTGGTTTCTACGATTGCGTCACCGTACCTGGAGGCAGGAACCACACACGGCAAAGAAAGAAACCCACAACGTCAACCCAACCGCACAGTAGCATCCCAAAGAAAGCGACCTTCAAAGCAAGATTCCCAAGCACAAAAACAACCAAAAAAAAGCAGCAGCAAAGGCACCGGGGCATGGAAACGTACTTGCCCTCGCCAAAGAACTCGGACTTCTGCGTCATCCACGTGGAGACCTCATCCAACTGCCCCAACTTGTCATGCGACTCCTGCGTCAGCCCGAGGTACTCCCTGTACTGCGCACCTTGCTCCGCGATGGCAGCCAACGACTCTTCCACCTGTGCGACTGTGGCCTGCGTCGCCTCGTACTGGGCGTGACCGTCAATCCCATCGGTGGCGGCCCACACCTTGAGCGAAGCCACTGCCTGTTGCTGCTGGGCCAGCTGCGTCTCGAAAGCCTCATACGCCGCGATGAGGGTCTCCGTGGCGGTGAGGCTCGCGCCGTACTCGCCTGACGAAAACACGGCCTCCTGGGCGCCCATCCACTCGTTCAGCTTGGCAACCTTGGCGTCCAGCTTGGCGACGTTGCCCTCCACCGTGACAAACGTGCGGTACTGGGCGCGGATCGTCCGCTCGTACAAGCCCTCTGCCTCCTCCAGCGCTGCCCATTGGCTCGACAGCTCCGGCGGGTTCAACCCCGCCGGAGCCTTGTACAGCGGCCGGTCATTGTTGCGCGCACTTGCAAAGAAGGCGTTGAACAAGCCCGCCAGCTCCACACGCTTTTGCTTCCACGTGGGCTTCGTGCCGGACAGGTACTCATTGAACCCATCCAGCAGCGCCTTGATGTCTGCGGCAGTGTTGCCCAGCTCGGCTTCACCGTACGCGGTCTTCGTTTCAGCGATCCAATCCCGCAGCGCTGTGGCCTTTTCTGTGCACTCTGCAATCCAGGCGTCGTGTGTGCGAGTGATGTTCACCGCCTGGAGGGGACGTGTGGGGGGACAGGGTGAACAATGGACACCAACAGCAACAAGCGTCAGCAAGCAAGCAAGCACCCTGTTCGCGCGCGGTGTCACACACTGCCCACACTGAAACAACAACACAAAACAGCAGCACAAACAGCAGCACAACGCAGCACAACGCGCGCACAAGAGTGACAACCGTGCGTACATTACATTACCTTTCCGATGGACTTTGCAAGCGCCTTGCGTCGAAGGAACTCGACCAGGCCTTTGAAAATGAATGCCACGTAGGTGATGACAATCTTCTCGTCCGGCTTTGCCACATCCACGATGTCTTCCACGTCAAGAATGCGGTCAATGCCGAAGTAGTCCTCTGCCAACTTGAATGCCAGCCCCAGGTTCTCCGCTGGGCTGTCGGCTGAAAGGCTGTCAAAGTCCACGACATCCGGGCGATGTTTGTGGATCAAGGCACAGAAAGCCAGCCCATCCTTCCAGGATCGATGGAAGTTCTTGACGTTCACGCCTTCATAGCCCGCGGTTTTGTGCGTACACCACAGGCGCAGCGCGTCTTTGCCAGACACACCCTCGACACTGATCTCATCGACTTGGAACTTGGCGATGATGGTCCACATGAGACCCAGGATGATCTTCTCGTTACCATCCCACACATCGACGGAACCGATGTTCGTCAGGCGCAGGCCGTGCTTAGACATAAACTCAAAGGCCGTCTTCAGGTTCTCTCGCTTGTGGATCTCCATCTTGGGTTCCTTGCGCCACTTGCAATGCATGTGCTCGCCACTGAGGATCTCCAGCAGGTTGATCAGGACGACACCATCCTGCAGATCGGTGGTCAACTCCTTGATCTTCAGCTTGCGGGCCTTCAGGTAGGCGTTCGCCCAGCGTGTAAAGATGCGCTTCTGCACTGCAATCCAGCGTCCAGACTCCACCTCCGCCTTGCTGGCTCCCGTCTTGCGCTCTCCCCATTCACTCATGGTGAAGACGGTTGGTGGGGCACACTGCAGCAACTGCAACAGGCACCACCAGCCACGCAACCAGAGGGTCCTGGTCAGCCCACGTGCCCCCCACGGTCCAACACACATACACACACACCCATGCCAACCCCACACACAACACCACACCCACCGGGAGGCGCACACCAGACGTACAGTGCGGTGTCCACTCTTGCGCGCTGGTGATGACGAGGGGACGGCTTCGGTTCGCGCCGAGCCAAGAATCTTCCGTGCGACGTGGTTCACAACATGTTTTGACAGTGTTGTGTCAAGAAAATGGCGAATTTCCTCGGATCTCTTTTCGTGTTTTGCTGTTGCAGTTTGTCCTGACGTAGCGCTGCCTTCCGCACTTCCTGCAGCATGTCGAACACACGGGACTGAGCCCCTCCGCTGCCACGTTGTCATGTAGCCACCATCCGTGGAAGCCCCCTGTTGCGGTGCGCTTGCTTCCAAGCCAAGCAACGCCACATCGCAGCGCGCACAAACCCTAGGGTGGCCATGGCGTCGCGCCGGCGCGCGTCTCGTGTTGGTGGTCGTCGCCGACACAGCACTGCCGCAGCGTCTCCATTCTCGACACCTGGACGCAGTGGCCACTCGACGACTCCAAGGTCCATGGCGTCCACTCCACGCGCTGCGCCTGCCCCTGGAAGCGGTGCGGGGGCTGGGGCTGGGACCACGGCTGGCACCCGCGCACTGCCTTCCTCCTCCACCGACACGCACGCAGCTTCCGGCGCGAGTTTATTGAGCACAGGGAGTAGGAGCTCGGGTGCCCACGCTGGATCGCAGTCCGTGAAAGTGGCGGTAAGGCTACGGCCATTCACGAAGGGTGAACGCGAGCGAGGGGTGAAGAATGTCATTGACATCCAAGGGAACCGCACGACCATTGTGGATCCTCTTGTATGTGCCCGCTGGGTGTCTCTGCACGCCTAACCAGCAACGTTTGGCGCCCGTCAACCAATTCATGACTTGTGTTGCCTTTCGTTTTGCTGCCCTGTTGCCGTGTGATTGCAGTACTTCGAAAGTCAGGATGACGGCCACACCCGCGAAAGCTTCGAGCGTTCATTCCACTACGACTACTCGTACAACTCGTTTGTGCCTCGTGACCACCCTGCCTATGCCTCACAGGTGCGCTTCTTGGTTGACCACTTGACGAGAATGCATTGGGGCGTTTGCGTTCCTGGCGTGGCGCGGCGCTAACACTGTCACACGTTCCCAACGCCATGTGCAGGAGGCGGTCTTCGGAGACCTCGGGCTGTACATGCTGCAGAATGCCTGGGAGGGTTACAACTGCTCCCTGTTTGCGTACGGACAGACTGGTGCTGGAAAAAGCTACACGGTGCTGGGAGCAAGCGGTGAGCTGGACACGTCACGTGACTCTGACCACGGCCTCCTCCCACGCCTTGCCAACGCCTTGTTCGAGAGTGTTGCCGAGAAGTGCAGCGGTGTGCCTGCGCCGGTGCCGCCAGAGGCGGACACAACCGCAGCGCCACGACCAGTGGAGTACGTCGTCGAGGTCAGTTACCTGGAAATTTATAACGAACAGATTCGTGACTTGTTCAAGCCAGAGGTAAAAAGGGTGCCTGCGCTGGGTGGTGGTGTGTCTGCGTTCCCGGGCACTGCTCACTCGCCGCACACGATCCCGCCTCTTTCTGCCTTGCTGCGTGTGCGTGTGCAGAGTGGTCACCTGCGTGTGAGAGAGCACAAAGAGACAGGTCCCTACGTCGCCAACTTGTCATGGTTGGCGGTGGAGAGTTATGCGGAAATGGAAAGGTATGTGGCTTGTGGAACTGTCGCGCAACGGCTGTAAGACACGCGGCTGATCGCGTCGGGTGGTGTCGTTCACGTGTTGGTGCCTTCGTTGCCACTCGTCATTGCTGCCATTGTATTGCTTTGCATGCCCGCCATGCATGCCCGCCATCAGCCTGCTTGTGCTCGGATCACAAGCTCGGACTGTTGCATCCACAAACATGAACAAGCAAAGCTCCCGGTCCCACGCTGTGTTCTCCATTGTGTTTTCACAGCGCACAGTGGACGCGGACGAGCAGCGGAAGGAGGTGATCCAAAAGGTGTGTGTCTCGTGTGAGAAGGGCAGCGCTGAAGGGCAGTGGGTGGTGTGCCTCCCTCACGCGTTTGCCTGTCCTTTCGCTTTTGCTGCTCGCCGCGTCGCCTCCTCCACCAACCAGTCTTCCAAAATGAGTCTCGTGGACTTGGCGGGAAGCGAACGTGCCTCCGAGAGCGGTGCAACAGGCCGCAGGTTAAAAGAAGCGGTGTGTATAGCTTGCGCTGTGTTCGTGCTGTGCTTTGTGCTGTTCGCCGACTCACTTGTGTGGGTGTGCACTCGCGGCGGCAGGCTAACATCAACACCTCGCTGTCAACGCTCGGTTCAGTCATTGCTGCGCTTGCCAGTGGTGGCCAGCAGAGCTTTGTGCCGTATCGCAACTCCGTGCTGACCCATTTGTTGAAGGAGAGCCTGGGAGGAAACGCCAGGACCGTGATGATTGCTGCCATTTCACCCAGCGCTGACGCCTACTTTCAATCGCTGTCCACCCTCAAGTATGTGGAGCGAGCGAAGAAAATCGTGACAAAAGCAGGTGCGACGCCTGCTACTGCGTGACAGCGTGGGTGTGGACCTCAAAATTGAGGGGGTGTGATTGCCTCGGCAGTTGTGAACCAAAGCAGTGAGGCGACAATAATCGCCAACCTGCAGAATGAAATTGAAAACCTGAAAGCGCAGTTGGCCGAACAAAAGGTGTGCTGGTGCATCATCCTGGACTGTTGTACCCTTGGCAGCGACTCCCCATGCTAACGCTCACATGAGTTGTGTCGCAGGCCAAGGCCAGCGAGGCCACTGTTCCCCAACTCGCGCCACGAGTTGTGCACACCCTACATCACAAGGCCATGCAGAAAATCCTCAAGCGTGCAGAAGTGAGAGAGCAAGCTCTGCTCCAGCAGCTGCGACAGAGAGAGAACCTTGTGCACGTGGTACGCAGAGCCTGCAGTGACGATCTTGCGTGTGCTGGGCGACTCACTTGGATTCGATTCGATCGCCTGGCATCACCCACAGCTCGAGCGCCCTTACTCGGAGAAACGTGCACGCACCCGCCAAATTGAGGTCGGTGCTGTGCTGTTGTGGCGCGATGCTTCAGTGTACCACGACACGCACTCATGTTCACTAACACCCCGCTGTCGCTGGTGGTGGTACTGTGTTGGCTATTCTCCTCTCTTTGTTCTTGTTTGTGGTTCGGCTCAGGCCGAGCGATTGCGACACATCGCACACGGTGGTGCAGCCATGCCAGGCGAGCGATCGAATCTCATCCGCACGGTACCACACCTCATGAACATTGATGTGGATCCCACATTGTCTGAAACCATGGTGTATCCACTCGGGTATGACCGCCCTCGCTTCGTTCGTGTTGGGAGGCTGTCCTTGGGCGCTTGCTCACTTCGAAGGGTGTTTGATGCTTGGTTCAGAGAGGGTGTATCTATTGTCTGTAATGCGTCGTCCAGCACACCTACCAGCGACAGTGAGGGAAGTGATGCCGACTCTGTGGTTGTGATCGACGGTGCCATCACAGACGCCTCCTTGGAACCACAGCGATCACACCCCAACAGCGGTGCGGAAGGGGAAAGCGCTGTCAGCAGCACGACTCTTGTCGCGACAAGAGTCTCACGGACTGAGTCACACAACGCCGTGGGTGCCCAGCACCACCAGCACAAGATACTGCTGTCCGGAGACTCCATTCTGTCTCCACATTGCCGCTTTGTGAACGACGGCGGTGTGGTACGCATTGAGGCCTTCCCAGGCACCATCACGGTCGTCAATGGCGTGCAAGTAGCGCAAGTTCACCTCCCAGGCAACTTGCATGACCCGATCAGCCCCATTCGACGCCCCATATCATCTTCCGCCAATGATGTCGCCACTGTTGATGCTGGGACTGCTGATGCTGCTGCTGCTGCTGCTGCTGCTGCTGCTGCTGCGACTGCTGTTGTTGATGATGATGACACTACGCTCGCTGTGTCTTCGCCAGCCACAACTGAAGGTGGCCCCGTGGTCACCACTGTCCACCCCGACGCTTCTGTGGCACCGACCATCGTGTGCGATGAGACCAAGGCTGAGGCCGCGCCCAGTGATGCTCCGCAGTCCTCTCAAGCTTCAAGCGAGGTTGTGGCGGGTCAGGATGGCGCATTCAACGTACCTGCGTCGAGCACGGAGACTCTTGTCACTCGTGCTACTCCCCTTGAAGTTGCAGCGACCCCCGTCCGAAGAGACCACGGTGACAGCACCGCTCTTCCAAGTCGAGTTTTGCACGCCGGGGACCGTGTTATCCTTGGGTGGCACGTGTTTCAGTTCTTCAACCCCCTGGTCCGGTTGTCGATGTCGACTTGGGTGTGGGATGCGTGCGCCATGGGATATTGATGGACGTGTGTGTGCGTGTGTGCGTGTGTGTGTGTGTGTGTTTTCGTGAACAGGAGGAACCCACGCCAGCGTCGCCTCCCCCCTCCAAACGCCAGGCCTTGCTGCCGTCCCCACAGTTGCCTCCACCGCACGACACGGGTGCCACAGGTGCCACTGCTGCCGCTCCAAGTGTCCCGCCATCCACAGAATCGCCGACCCACGTGAAACGGTTGCTGCCTCCACCTCGGCGTGGCCTTGCTCGGCACAACACGGAACCGGTGGTGTCCCTGGTGCAACCTCCTCCCACCATCCGCAAACCCCTTGTGACGTGGGTAATGGCTCGACGAGAAATGATCAAAAAGTCGCCGAAGCAATCGCATGCGAACCTGTTGGCACTGGTCAGTCGTGGTGGTGGCTGTGCGGGGTGAACTCGTTTTTTGTGACCCACAAGTTGGTGTGTCCCAGCTTGCGAACCCAGTTGCTAGAGCTGAGCTGGCAAGTACAGCAACGCCTGAGCTTATGAATGAGCTGATTCAGGTGCGCACGCGTGTGTATGTGTTTGTATGTGTGTTGGTGTTGGTGGGTGTGTTGGAGTGGTGGTTGGTGTGTTGGTGTGTTGGTGGGCCTGCAATTGAGCAGCAGGGTTGGTCACCTGGTACACGCTCCGTACTTCTTCAACGAGGACAGGTCGCGCGCCACAGTGAGCCTGGGTTTGGAGAAACGAAGTCCAAAGAGCAAAATCCAACTGCCCCTATCCCTACTGATGACGGGGATGGCACCGCAGCATCTGCGTTGGCAACGTCCCGTTTGGACCTTGAGTGCGTGGCCTGGTTTGTGGAAGCGAGATGCCGCCTGTGAGTACCGGGCTGTACGTCACGTAATGCTGTGATGTCACGACAACAGAGAGCAAGTGCGCCAGTTTGTCGCTCCTTGGAAAGAAAAGTCGGGTATGTCGGGGTCTCGACACCAATCTGAGCCGTGCCCTCTCACAAACGGCATGTCTACAGAAGCGAGCACAGCTCGTGCCGAGAAGAACGCAGAGCAAGTTGAGGAGCTTCGCAGCCAGTTGCACGTACGTCCATGTTGTGGTTCGGGGGCATCACGCAGCAGAACCTTGGGTCTTGATAGTGTGTGAGGTGTCTTCGCATGTGCCATACCAGTCCCAACGTCTCCAAAATCTGAAAAAGGAGGCCATGTACAAGATACAGATCCAACGTCGGTCGAGAATTGCACAGCGACGCGCCCTTGTGGGTATGTTGTGTTGTGAGGAACTCAAGTTGTGGCGAACAACATGGACGCACTGACGTCTTCGTTGATTGTATCAGGTGAAGAAGCGCGCACCATGCTTCGCGAGACTTGTTTCATGGCTCGTGAAGACTGTGAAGGGGTGCGGTTCCGTTGTTGTGTGTGACTGTCTTCCCCTTGGTACATCTTCTCACGACCGACACATGAACAGAGAATTCGTCAACGGCGACAAGTGGAGCGATCCATGTGCGTCTTGCCACTAAAGCAGCATTGCAGCCGATGTGTGCACCTAACCACGTTTGTTGTGACCTGCCCCTTCTATTCACAGGCTCCGTTTTCGCTTGGCTGTAAACCGGCGAATGAACGCGTTGAAAAAACAGGAGCGGGAGTCCGCGCAGCAAGCTGAGATGCACACGTTGTTGACAGGTTATGAAGCGAGCATCAAGTCTCTGCAAGAGAAGTGTGCTGCGCTGGAGCGTGACTCATGCGATGCGCGAGACATCGCGGCCACTTTGCGTCATGAACTCCAGGCCACACACGAGGCATACTCGTCCGCTGAGAAAGCCCGGCTTGCATTGTCTCCCGCCGACCACACATCAAACGTGCGACGCATGTTGGGAGCTGTGCGGGATGACCTGTCAGGTGTTCGAGAGCGCATGCTGACGTTGCAACAGGAGCACCAAGAGAAGCTCAAGACTGCCCAGGTGTGTGTGCTACAGTGTGGTTGTGCGGCGCGGCCGTGTGGCCATGTTAATGTGTGTGGGTGTGGCGCGGCGACATCCGTTTGTTTGGCTGGCACAGGCATATGTGGCTCGAATTACGTCTCTTCGGATGAACCGAGCTCAAGAACAGCGCCACATGCGAACTGTTCGTCAAAACGCAGCACAGCAAGTCCTTGACGCAAAGCAAGAGGCCCAGAGCGAAAAACGCAAGCTGCAGGTGCGTTTCTGTGACTTCCGAACAACGCGTTGGTGTCCATCACTGGCTTTCTTGTTCGCCGCACTGCAGGCATCCTACGAAACCAAGCTCACTAGAGCTAGACGTGAATCAACAAAGGCGCAGAGGCAACTCAAGTGAGCCCTCTCTTGTGTATTGTTGTCGAACGCGTTTCCAACAATAACACCTCTCACATCCTGTGTGGACGTGTGTGTTGGAACAGGTCGCTTCGCCAAGAGTATCAACAGCTTCGCGACAGTAAAGACCACCTTGTGCAATCAGAAGTGAAGGCAAGCACTCGACGACTCAACGAATCTCTGCGCACCTGCCGCATGGAGCTAGAGACTGAACGCGCTTCGGTCCAAGCGCTGCACAAAGAGCGTGCCGGCCTTCGACTTGCGCTCAAGGACGCGGAACTGTCACGAGACGCTGCAACACGGCTCGCCGATGAGGCCCATGCACAAACGGCCGTGGCGACGGCACAAGCTCAGGAGGCGACTGGCAAGCTGGATGCGGCTGTTTCACAAGCCAAGGAAGAGGCGGAAGCACAATGGACTGCGGCGCGTCAAGAGTTGCTTGACAGCCACTCCCAAACGGTGGCGAGCCTTACCTCACAAGTCCAGGAGGCACAGCTCGAGGCAGCCACAGAACGTGACAAGGCCGCCCGTTTGACGGCACAAGTCGCGGAAGCCACCGCCGAAGCAGGCCAAGAGCGAGCACGTGCAGACGCTGCGGAGGGGGCGCTGTCTCGTGCCGTCTCCCAGGTAGACACCGCTCGCGCGGAGCTAAAAGAAGCTGCGGCAAAGCACCGGGCCTCGTTGTTGGATGTTCAAGAGCAAGCCAGCCTCGAACTGGAGGCGGCCGTGGCACCGTTGCACCGAGTGAAGGCAGATCGAGACGCGGCCGTCGCGTCGGTACGTAGCATGAGAGAAGATTTGAGGTTGTTGCGCACAGAGAAGCGCGAATTGGTGCTTCAGACCCGAGAGCTGAAGTCCCAGTTGGAGCGGTGAGTTGCTGTGCTTTGGTTGTGGTCACATTCACTGTGGGCAGCGTGTCCCTGATTGCTCTGTTTCACACATGCGGATGTGGCTTTGCCATGTGCTCCGGGTCACTTGTTTTGTTTGTCGAGACGTGCAGTGCTCGCACGGAAGCGGAAGAGGCAAGGCAGCGAGAGTTTGACACCGAGACACGTCTTCGTGGGGACGCACAGCTTTTAATGCAAGGGCTGCAAGCAGCCGATGAGCGTGAGAACGAATCACGACAGCAAGTCGAGACCCTCAAGGCCCAACTGTCCGTTGTAACAGGCAAGCAGCAAGAAGTTGTGACTGCCAGTGAAATGACCATTTCACAACTCCAAGAAGCCCAAGCTGCTTCCAGGGTCACGATCAAGCAGCTGGAAGCGTCCCTCGGTGAAGCTCAAGCACGAGCCAGCCAAGCGGAGGCTCGGGTAGAAGCGCTGACTGCCAAAGTGTCCACGCTTCAGGAACGGTCGCGAGAACACCTGCTGCGAGCGGAAGAGCACCAGGACAGAATGGTGAAGGTTCGTCCACAGCACGTCGTGCTTGGTGTGTTTGGTCTGTTGCTTGCTTTCGCAGCACATGTGCTTGCACGTGTTGGTTGCCTTCCTTTCTGTTGCACCAACGAACCCAATGAACGCATGAACGAACGGGAACCACCGTTGTTGTTTGCAACAGCGCATTCGTGCCCTTCAAGCCACCAAAGTGAACCGCCTCCAACGTGCGCTTGACAGTGAGCGCCGTCGGTCATATGAACTGCAGCAAGATATCACACGCCAAGTCAGGGCGACGCGCGATCTTGAGGTAAGCGCTGTGCGCGTGTGTGCTGTCGTGTGCGCTGGGTTGGGGGTTCTCGCAACGTCGATGGACTTGTCATGACCGAGCGGGGAGTGTCAACACAGCGTCGTTTCGGAACGCCCGGATCCTCGGATGTGGGAAGCCCGCTGTCAACATCGACGCCGCGTTCAGTGAGCACGCGATTGTTTGCTTCTGGTTCACCGGCGCAGCTCGGTGCGGTGGGTGAGGCTGGGGCTGGTGTAGCTGCGGCTGGTGGCGCGACGTCAGCGGACGTTGACCCTGCAAGTGCAGAGGACGTGCCCCAGCTGAGTGCGTCGGGTTCCTTCTTACTCACAGCGCAACAGCGTGCAAAGCTTGTTGAAGAGGTGCTTCAATCCCAAGGCATGACACTGTCGCGTCGCTCAATGTCTATTGTTCGGGCGGAGTGAGGTGGATATGTGATGACAAGTGAGGGGTCTGCTTCGAGCTTAGGATGTGAGCAAATGTTGAGGATAGTAGCGCCAACAGTGTGACTCCGCACCCATCTAATACTTTGCGCAGTTGGCACTCGAGTACTGCGTGCAGTCACTGGTGTCTACATCCTCTGAAAAACTGAGCCCACTCGCCTCGACAAGGTTGTGCAGGTTGCAGTAGTTGGTGCCGTCATCAAGCACAGCGTCTGGCACGACACAACAGGAGTGAGGAAACAGCGATACCACACCAACATGACATGGCACAGCACATGATACGACGCGTGATATTGAGCCACACGTACACCAAATGGTGGAGGTAGAGAAGGCGTGGCAAGTGCAACCGCTCCCACTGGGAGAGAAAGCCATCGTGATGTCATCGCGGTCTGAAAGCACAACACCACACACACGGTCACAAGCCGCACAGTACAACGCGAAGAGCCCTGCAGTCACCGCACACGTACAGTGGTGGACAGGGGTCTCGTGGTACGCAGACAGCTGAAATGTTGGGGCAGGCGGCAGGGGGTCAACTCAACGTCCACGGCACACAGCAGCAACCACCACGCGCACGGCTCACACACAACGTACGTATGTGGCATTAGCCGACTCCAGCGTGTAACCGCACTTCTCACCCACACAGTGGTTCAAACCGGCCATGGACTTGGCCGCGTTGGCCAGTCCGGCGGACGCGGACGCACATGAGTCGGAGGGAAACTGCCAGGTCAACTTGCACTCCGCGTGCAGGTTTTCAGGGGAGGGCTGCTTCGGGTGCAGCAACTCCTCCACATCTTCGACGTACGTCAGGCCGGGGGTGGCATCAGCACTTGGTGGTGCTGGGCATCCGGCAGTGATGGAGTAGGACCACGAGATGCCACTGTTCAGGAACACCTGGATGATGTTCTTGAAGTTCTGACCGCCATCGCCGTAGGCGCCAGCGATTCCACTGATGGAGAACGCCGTGACCACACTACTCTTGTTCGCGGGCGTGGCGGGGCCAATGGCGATGTTCACAGTGTCGTTGTAGTGGTGTACCTTCGTGTGGTGGATGGTTTGGCCGAGGAAGTTGACCGGCATGTCATAGTCGGTGAAGTTCGCGAATCCCAGTGTGCCCTCCGCGGTCATGGACAATTTGTACCGACCATCGGGGCCGCCACCAGACAGTGTCTTGTTGATGACACGAGCTGCAACGTCCGTGCTGACAGGGCCGACGAAGGTCACGTTGCAACACGCGTTGCCACCTGCAGAAGCAATCATTCCACACGGCAGTCAGACTTGCCGCACCCGCCCCGCAAAACACACAGCTCGAACCGCAACGCACAAGTGCCATAGTCGACGTGGTTGCAGTTCGGCGGAACACACGCCGTCGTGCACGCAAAAATGCAGGCAAGAGTGGCAACAAAAAGCGCAGACGTCTTCATGGTGGCGGGGGGTTGCTCTGCTGTGGTTCTGTGCACAGAGTGAGCACCACCAGGAGCAAATCCACTTCGACGGTGGGAGAAGTTGGTATGACATACTTGGCAACAATAATTGTGTCAGTTTTCCCACAATTGTTGGTATTTATGTGGCATGGACACGGTAAATCATGCATTTTGTCCAAGGTCTTGCTCCCCCTGTTCGTGAATCATTCGGTGGTGTGTCGTGCTGTTGTTGCTTTGTTGCTGTTCAGCACTGAGATCGTGCAGGTTCCGGCCAGAGTCACGTGGGACGTCGTAAATATGATGCGCTCTGCTTCACACATGCGTGCTGCGGTGGCACGTACAGCCACTGCTTCGCGTCCGGCGAGTGTGCGATCCATGAGCGTGGTTGCTGGCCCTGAGGGAGGCAACAAGTACGCAGGCGACAAACGCATGCCTGTGAACCCCGTGTCTGGTTTCGCTCGAAGTACGTGTGTGCACGGTGACGTTATTCAGCCACAGCGTGTGGCTATGGGCAGCTCTGTTCCCAGCAGCTTGTTGGACTTCTGAGTGCTCATGTCTTCTGTCTGTGATGGTTGCGCTGGCAGTGATGGACCGCATCTCCGGCTCCTTTCTGTTGGAGGACATGACTCGTGGCACATGGCTGGCGCTGGAAGGTTCGTGTTGTGTTGCACACGTGGTAGGCGTGCATGCCATGCAGTCGATTTTCTCACTCGCTGTGCTCGGAACGCGAGCAGGCCTTGTCGCGCCCAAGGTGACGATCAACTACCCCTTCGAGAAGGCTCCTATCAGCACTCGATTCCGAGGCGAGCATGCTCTGCGCCGCTACCCTAGTGGTGAAGAGCGATGCATTGCCTGCAAGTTGTGTGAAGCGATCTGCCCGGCTCAGGCCATCACCATTGAGGCGGTACGATGGTCGCATGCATCTGTCCACCCGCATATGCGATGTTGTGTCCCCGCGTTGGTTTGGCGTTTACCGCCACCCTGTATTATCGATTCCTGGGAGCGTGCTCTACCTAGCCATGTGTCCATACTTTGTGTTTGCACTCTCACATGGCGGATGTGGTGTTGGCAATGGTTTTGCTTGCATTTTTTTTTCCAGGAGCCGCGTGATGATGATAGCCGCCGCACGACCCGCTACGACATTGATATGACGAAGTGCATTTACTGCGGGTTTTGCCAGGAGTCTTGCCCTGTTGATGCCATCGTGGAGGGCCCCAACTTCGAGTTCAGCACGGAGACACATGAGGAGCTGTTCTACAACAAGGAGAAGCTTCTGGCGAATGGCGACAAGTGGGAGCGTGCCTTGGCGCACAACATTGAAGTGGAGCACCCGTACCGGTAGTCTGCGTTTCTGTGTTTGATATAGTTGGTTCGTGGGTGTGAGCGCATGAAGAAACTCGTTTCGAAAGGGTTGGAATCAATCGCACGTGCGTGTGTTGATTTCCCACCAACTACGGCACTTGCCACCGCCAAACGTGTGGCCCTCCTCCTCGAAAGGCCACTGTAACCCCATGTTTACTTCAACCAAGCAGCTGAAGTCGCGCCAGTAAAACTCTGGCCAAGTGCAGCAATGTGCTCGTTGGCAGACCTCATGCTAGCTTTCGCCTCCTGTGGGAACCACATGTGAGGGTGACAGACAGTCCCTGATCCAACACCTGACTGGCACTGACCTGAACAATCATTAATGTCTTGGTAAGAGATACATTCTCTGCTTCGTGCCGCTCGGTGAGCGGACTCAGCCACTCTGACAACATGGCTGTGGATCGCTGCAGATTGGTCTGACGGCGGTCTGGAGGCACAGCACCGCCGCATACTCGTGACTTGCTCGGCGGCAGCATCTATCCTCTCATACAAACAACGTACTGATGGTTTTCAGGTGTTTGGTAGTGGACTTCACATTCCGTGGAGTCGACTTTCGAGACGGCACCGGCGGAGGAGCCTGCTTCACTTCCTCCGCGTCCTACATCCAAGGCAGCAACACACATCACAACCAACGCGCGTGCATCATCTCCACCACAATTCAACCTACCGCCATTGAGCACAACGATTCAAACTTCTCCACACAAGCGTTGCCTACATGCCCGGTCGGCCGCCCACTCAGCTGCCGCAAGTGAGAACACTAGAATGAATACACACATGTGTGTATTCAACACAACTCGCGCTATTTTGATTGATTTGATGGCGAGTGTGGCTGAAACTTCCAGATCACCGTGCAAGCCGGCTCAGAGCCGGGCTGGGTGTATTTTGCGTTGGGCGCGCATTGGGTCAAGCCTCATCGAATGACACGCCTCATGGCGGCGGAAGCATCATCAACCCCGAAAAGGGCGTAAGGCCACCAGCTCGGGTGACGATGTGATTCTGCCAGTCGTAGCCCGGACTGCAGCGCCCATCCCCCACGAGTGTGTGCGCGCACAGTGACCGCAGTCATGTCGCACAAGGCACGCGGCCTGGGGGCCCAGTCACCTCGAGAGGTCCTGGGTCTGCCACCACGGACCAAGCTCTCTGGCAGGAAGGAAAGCAGCGTGCGTGGTGCCTTGAGCGCACAGCCACTTGCACCCCTAGGAACCGCCACTTCCTCTTGGCGCAATCACGCGTGGCGTGCGCCTCCACTTGTAGCGAGTGTAGTGGCGGCGCCAGCGGCACTCCAGGACTCATTCCTGGGACAGATTGACAAAGACGGAAGTGGGTTTGTGAAGCACACCAGCGCCGCGGCCATCCACCCGACTGGACACGCCCTGGACGTGGATGTGAAACCGCTCCCTGTGCGTGCCATGCAAGTCCGGCAACCGACGTCTGTTGCTGCGCCTCCTTCCTTTCGACGTCATGAGCCCGGCGAAACCAAGCTGCCGGCGACGTCGAGTCGCTCGCTGCCTTCCAAGCTGTCGTGGGTCGGAAAGAAAAAGGGTCCAGTGCTGCCGCTGGCAGCCAAGTCCAGTGAAATCCCAATGAAGGCTGGGGAACTGCGTCGCCTGGTTGAACGTGCTTCTGGGCGCTCTTTGGACAGACGGACAGAAGAACAGCGCAAATCAAGCGCCAGCAGTGGCCTCCGTGCGTCACAGCTTGGATCACAACGGTCCCATCTCACCCGGGCGACCGGTTCTGACGTGTCCCAATTTTCGGACGCTGTCACAGTGAACATACCAGGATCAATGAGAGAAACTTCCGACCCTCCTGCAACAAATGGATTGCATTGGGACGCGCTTGTTGAAGCAATAGACGCCAAACCAGTGTTTGAGACGCAGCCGCTGAACGACACGAAAGAGGGAGGACGAACCTTACGTGTCCGCAGTGCTGAACACGTTGTCATGGAGGCAGTTGCCGCGTTGGAAGCCCCTCAGCGCTCGGACACTTTGGGAAGCGGCGGAAACAACGAGACGAAGGATACAGCCAAGTTCACGCAGGATGCGAAGTCAACGGAGGATACGAAGCCTGACACTCGGTCCGCGACATTCACGACTGCCACACGCGTTTCAACGAAGAGCTCGCCTTTAAAAGCCGTGCTGGGCAGTCCGTCCGTGTCGAAGACGGGATTCGCCGGGGTCGTTGGAACATTGAAGCGTGTAGTGTCAACGCTGGGGACAGTGTCCAACGCGAGCGGCCAGGAGGAGTCAGGTGCGACAGTCCTGTCACAGTCGTGCTTTGTTGCTGGGTAGTTTGTTTGTTTGCTACTTCTGACCGGCGCTCGTCTTGTGTGTGTCCGTCTGTGTGTCGTGTCAGGCCTCAAGTCTGACTCAGACGACAGTGACGAAGATGACGTCAACGACCTCGAATCCGACAGCGACGCAGTGGAAGAGGAAGAAGAATCGGACGTCGACGCCGAACTGAGTGATGAAGATGAGATGGACAGACTTGGACCGGACTACCAGTTGCACAAGTTTGAAATCCCGTCGCGAGAGAAGGTAGGATCGACTTGCAATACTTGTCCCCTGTGATTTCCGTTGTCTTACTGTTGTGCTTGCTATGGAACCAGGCGAAGGAAAGGGCCGCTCGCCGCAGGTTTCGCCGCGGAGAAGGCGACATATGCAGCACCGACACTCGTAGCTTCATGTCCATGAGCCTCGGCTTGCATTTGTACTTCGTGTGGCTGGTAGGTTGTTCACAACGCTTCTCGCAATGTTTTTTTTTTCGCTTTTGTTTTTTGCGTGTCTGACTGGATGGTGGCCGAACAGAAATCTCTGATGTGGATTTTCGGCTTGATGACCGTCTGCATGCTGCCGGTTCTAGCCTTCAATGTCGCGGGCCAACGACTTCCCAAGGACAGCATGGATATGCTGGGCATCGCACGCACCACGCTCGGCAACATTGGTGGATGCCCTTCCATCGACGGCACCGGTGTACGTTCTTGTGCATGACTGGCGTTGGCCTCGTGGTACCATGTTTGAACGCATGCCCGCTGTGTGACTGTGGCAATGTGCAGTCGAACAACACTGGTGTTGCCAACTGCACCGCTTTGACGGAACCAGTGCACCTTTTTGGGGAAGAGATCCCCTTGACCACAGCATCGTACATTGTGTCTGCATGCGACGGCTTGAGCGCATTGGTTGTCCTTGTGGTATTTGGAATTCTATCCATGCGAATCCGGAGAGATGAAAGTCACTACCAGACGAAGCATCTGCAGATCCAAAAATACACAGGTGCGCGAGTGCAAACCGCGTGTATTGTCTGATACCACGACGTCTCACGACGTGCAACGGCTGTGCCTTGTGTGGCGGGTGCTTGCACTTCAGTACATGTCACTGGCTTTCCCCTGGACGCGACTCGTGAGGAGATTATTGAACACTTCAGCGCTTTGTATCGACTCGATGAAGACTTGGAGCAGCTGAAGGCAAAGTGGTGTCGCTACTGCCCGCTGAAGGAACGCCGGAAACGAAAAAAGCCCAAGTTCAAGGCCCTTCCGGTGAAGGTGTGTCGTGGTGCATTCACTGCTCGCGTGGCTGTGTGGTCAATCTCCACTCACCCATCCCACGTGCGGCGTGCAGGATGTGTCCAACACTGGCGACACGGTGTACAAGGACAAGTGGGTGGCTGAGGTGGAGCTTGTGCGACCAAACGCAGCTGCCCTCCGCATGTATCTGAATCTTATTGATCGAGTCCGCGCGCTGAGGGCTGCTCGAGCCAGATACCAACGCTTCCATTTCACGACGCCAGTGAAGGACCGCCGCGGTCGGACCATTCAGAACCCGAAGAAGTGCCGCCGCATGGAGCGCCGCGTGCAAAAGTTGCAGAAGCACATGGACGCCGTGAAGAACAAGCTGGCCACCGACGTCACGTTCTCGGAGCAGGTCGAAAACTTGTGCATCGGTGCATTCATTACGTTTGAGCACAGAGAAAGCAAGCGGCGGTGCCTTGCAGACTACAACGTCGGTCACATGTGGTGGGGAACAGGCACATGCTGCTTGCCCTACGCTCTCTTCTTCCGCGGGCGGTAAGTGCACTCTGCATCGCATGGCGACAGAGGTGTGTCATCGTGCCTCATCGCAACACCCGTGGCGCCCCTCCTCCAACAGGCACATTCTGCAGGTTTCCACTGCCCAACCGCCGGGCAACATCAACTTTCACAACCTGGGCACACCATGGCCCACAACACTGTTTCGCCGCATGATCACCCTGTGTGTTGCGCTGCTGCTTCTGCTCGTCACCTTTGCGGTCATGTTCCTGGCTAAGCAGAACGCCTCGGCGTTCTCGTCAACTCCACTTGGCGAGTGCAGCACAGACATCATGGCGGGTGCCTTTGGTACATACGTCACGTCAGACGGAAGCCTGCCGCGATTGTATCGCAACGAGTTCGTACACCCCCCCCCCCCCCCCATTGCGTTGTTGCTTGTGTACCATGTGCATATCCTCCCACCACGCTTGTTTCGTGACCCCACATTCCATCTACTGTGTGGATACGGGTATCGCTGGTGCTGTCTTCCTGCAGAACCGCTGACGAGGAATGTGGGCTTGCGCACTACTTTGTCTGGTACTCCCACCCCGACGCTGATGCCATCCGGGCCACTGAAAACTGGGCGCGCGTTGGAACAAACGACACGTGCGGAGGGCCCTGTGTTCCCGGCGCGCTTGCACGACAGGAGACCTGTGACAGGTTGGCGTGCGTGGACACCTCTTGGCAAGACAAGGGGTACGAGTGCGACGACACGACGTACCCGAAGGGTACGCGCATGGGATGCTACTGTTGGCAGCGCATGGAAGATGAGTTGGACGAGCATGGCTGGTTTGAAGGAATCGGGGCGGTACGTGAACCGTTTCGCGTCTACGCAGCTCCTCCGTGTGCCTGGTGTTGCTCACATGAAGCCGGGCTGTCACCATTTTCAGCTGATGGCAGCGGAAGCGGGTGGCCCATGCTTCGAGTTCTTCATCTCCTGGTTCATGGGTCAGGTGTGCCCGGGTTGTTGATGTTATTATGTGTTGGTTGTGCACCCCAGCCCATTCCTTGCTTCCAAGCACGTTCCCTTGCTGCCACGCACGTGTCCGCTCACTGCCAACTCTTGTCTTGTGTCCTGTTCAAGGTCTTGACTGTTTCCTCCGCCGTTGTGGTGGCTGCGGTGAACGCCATGCTGACGTTCACCCTGCGTCGCGTGGTGAAGCGCGAAATGCACCAGTCCGCCAGTGCGGAAACCATGACGTTGTCTAACAAGGTATGTGCACACCACGACGGTTGCGTGTTTTGTTGCTGCTCGACCCATGCACCAACGTGCTTCGCATCGCTCCCGTGTTCATTTTTGTGATCTCCCCGGGCGATCAGCTGTTTTTCGCGTCCTTCTGCAACACGGCCCTCATTGCCATCTTGGTGTACTCGCGCCCGCCCATTGACGTGCCCATGTTGCAAGCTGTTTCTGTCTTGAACGGGGACTTTGAGGTTTGTTCCCTGTGGTCGGTCGTTTACTTGATATCGCGTACTCGTCAAGTCTAACCCTACCGGTCTGGTATCGTCTGGTGCAGGACTTTACCCCTGAGTGGTATCCCACAGTTGGAGCGGCTATTGTCTCCGCAGTCGCGATGCAAGTGCTTGCTATGCAGGCTCTTCCTCTCGGCAACACCTTTGTCCGTTTTCCTTTGAAACGCTTGTGCAAACGTGGCGGCGCTGTGACTCAGAGGGAATTGGTGGGTGTCGTTCAAGTGCTGTCCTGCTTCCCTGTCGCCTGTGCCTGTGCCTAACAACCATGCGCACAGGATGAACTGTATGAAGGAGACATTTTTCGTGCGGAAATTCGATACGCCACGACAACAAACGTGTTGTTCGTCGTGCTTTTCTACAGGTTCGCTTCACCCCGTCATCCTCTCATGCTCGAGCATTCTCGCGTTCTCACCCTTGCACGCATGCCGTCGCCGTGTGTTTGCTGTCCGAGAACAGTAGCGCACTTCCCATCCTCTTGCCAATTGGGTTCGTTTGTATCTTCGTCACCTTCCATGTGGACAAGTATTTATGTGCGTGGATCTGGGGTGGGTGTGCTTCCGTACGTGACCTCACATCACGAGGCACGTCGTGCTTGCGTCATCACGCATGCAGTGATGAGGCACTTGGTTCGACCACCAAACTTTGACGCCACGAGCGCAAAAAATGCTGCTGGATGGATGCCGTGGGCAGTATGGCTGCACTTGCTCATGGCCACATTCTTCCTTGGAGCAAAAGACGTACTCCCAAGCGGAATAGTTGCTGAAAATTTGCTGTACGAGCCGCGTCGCTTGCACCGCAGCCACTGCACATGCGTAACGCTGCACTCGCAATTCAGGCCGCCTGCGACGGATGGAGACCAAACGGATGCCTACCAGCGACTCCTGGACGCCACACAATCTTGGGATCCGCTGCAGCTTGTACCCAAGTGGGCACGATGGAACGTGTTCCCGCTTGGTTTTGCTGCCATTGTCATCTTGGCCTTGTTGTTGCTGCGCAACACCGTGGGTGAGTGCGCTCTCCCTGTCGCTTCTGTGCTGCATGCTCGTTCATGAACGTTGTACAATGATGCACGCTGCTGCTGCTGCTGCTGTGTGTGTGTGTGTGTGTGTGTGTGTGTGTGTGGATCAGGCACGTTCCTCCTGAAGGTGTTCTGTCACAACAAGAGCGACTCCGCCACAAAGCTGTCGCTGTCTGGCGCCGCGTCCGATCGATTAAAAGGCTCTGTAGCCTTCACTCGTGGTGCGTGGAGGGTTGCTGGACCTTGTCTGATGTGGTTCGGCCTTTGTAGCGTAGCCATCTCTCCGTTCCTCAACCAGCGTCTCACATGGTGATGATCCCAGAGTACCAAGACGTGCTAGCAAACACAAAGTCGAAGTTTGAGTGGTTCCGCAAGCCGCCAAAAAAGCTGAAAGCCGCCGAGGCAAAAGCAGGTTCGTCTTGTGCCGCGGCACTGCCGCCATGGTACCTTCTCCTCCACCTCCTTCACCGAAGCGCCGTGAATGGTACCACAGGCTGGGTCATCTCCAAGCTCGGCTCCAAGTATGTTCTTCGCAAGAAGCGCGCGCCATCAGCTATCGCCAAAGATAAGGCAGCGAACACAGGTATGTGCTTTGCATTTGGCCCTTTTGGCGTATCTTGATGGAGCTCATTGAGGTGGATACTGTGGCAACACACAGGCACGCCCAGACAGTTCATGAAGACTTGGGAAGTGATACAAGATGAAGCATGCCACACGTACCAGATCGACTCGATCCCAAAGTACAAGGTGCGTTCTTGCACTGATCGCCTTGTGTCCCCTTCTTTCTCTTGTTGCGCGCCTGCCTTGCTCATCTGAAGAGCGGGATACGTTCACTGCCTCTTTACATACAGGATGTGCGGGCCGTCAAAATGGACGTGACCACATGGCACAAAGCGAAACGTGATCGCGCAAGAGTCGACACAGTGGCGGGAGGCAAGCTGATGGCCCAAAAGTTCCTCGCGCGCCGACGTGAGCGCCTGAAAAAGTTGACATCGGGTGCTGGAGTGTCGAGTGAGACGAGCAGGCGTGAACCACCTGCACCGAAGGGCATTGCTGGAGCTCTCGCGGCTTTGAAAGCTTCTAAGCGAGCGCCCAGCACCAAGCAGCAGCCACCACAAGGAGAACCCCCAGTGGAAGAAACAAAAGAAGCCGCCAAACCTGGACTGGCTCGCCCTAAGTCTCAGTACGCCATGTTTCTAGCTGCTGCGGCTGCAGGCAAGCCCCTTCCGGTTCCAAAAAGTGCCAAGGCCCGCCTGGCCGCAACAACCAGACGTGCCATGCTTGCGTCTGCCAGTGCTCGTCGGCAAACCCCGCAGCGTGTTGCCACGGTGGCCCACATGCTACGACCAGGGCCACAGTCTTCCCGGAGCGCACCGCGGAGCGGCCAAGGAAGGCACCGCCTCGCTGTACACCGCTCGCTGCATCAGATACGTTCCAGGATGCGTGCTCCGCAGATGCGGATGGTGGCCGCCCCGCCATCGATGAACCACAACCACAGCCAGAGCCAGAGTCGGATCCCGCAGGAGAAGAGGACAAAGCCCAAGCCGAAACCTCGTGGGGTGGATCTCGTGGCCAGGGCATTGCTTTCACAGACGACTGCTGCGTCAAGCGGTGGCGCCAGCTCGTCTTTTCGCAGGCACAACCCCACTTGAGACCTCACCATGCGTAGGGTATTGTATTTCTAAAAATAATTACGATTTGTTGTGCCGTCTCGTCCACTCTTGTTTGCGCACGTTCGTCATGGCTGCCTTTCGACGCGGGTTTCGCCTGTCTGGGCAGGTTCTTCGTGCATCAACCTGGAAGCGTCAGTGTGTAGCTCCCCGCAGCATTGGTGGTCGCCTGCTGCATCGCGACTGCGCTGCATCACATGCTTCCGTGGCCCTTCGCGCGTTCTCGAGCAGTGTACACACCCAAGACCCATCGAAGAGTGCTGCCACCCGCACGCCACTGCCCAACGTCGGCCGTCGCGGTCATGAGCTGAGCCAGACGCTGAAGAGTGCAACCAGTTGGCGTGACGCGATTGTGGCGTTTCGACGTGCGTGTGGTCGCGATGCCGACACCGCACAGTCCATGGGCCTGGCAGATGTGACGGGGCTCCGCTTTCGCGAGGCCAATGTTCGCAACCTGTGCACCTGCTTCTACCGCGTGTGTCACCTGTTGCCCAACAGAGGACAGGATCACTTGGCACAGGACAGTGATCTCCTTTGGCTGTTGGACGAGGGTTTCACCCGGCTTCGCACGGCCATCGACACCGCGGCCCATGGCTCAAAGTTGGACATTTCTGGCACGCCCATCGCGATGCTCATGCGTGACCTGGCGTGGAGTCGCCTCGCCATGGCAAGTCCACAAGGGAAGCACTTGTTTTCGGCGCTGGTGGTCGCCGCCGAGACCCGCTTGAACGGCATGTCGCTGCGCGAACTGGCTGATGTTGCCACTGCGTTGAGTGTGCGACGCAATGCCGCCCCCGCCCTCACCTCTGCCATCACCCAAGCCGCCTTGGAGGGTATGGAGGACACCGACATGCGCACCGCTGCTCGTTTGTTGCGCGCGCTTGCGTCGGTACACGACCAGGCGGCCTTGAAGCCCCTCGCGGAGGCATGTACAGATGTGGTGCTTGGTGCGCTGGAGTCTGCGCCACCGACTGTATTGGCGCCCCACCTTCCGGCCATCGTGTCTGCGTTCGCATCCATTCGGCCGTCATCCACATCTGAGGTGCTGAACCTGGCTCTCCAGCGCGCCAGCCGTGACGTGCTGCCGCTCATGCCCAAGTCGAAAGCCATTCACCTGGCGTTCATGCTGCGGCCCGAAGTGGGTGTGTCTGCGCTGCAGTCGCCGCTGCTCGCCCACGCCACACACCATGGAACCGCTGACCTAACCGACGCCGACTTGGTGTCCCTCTGCTCCGTCTTCCACCCGAAGAACGTGTCCAACACCCGTGCTTTCCTGGAGGCCACGTTTGAGGAGGTGGTTCTGCGGGCTTCGGCACAGAAGGCCGGCTCCTTCCGCATGGTGCTGCAGTGGCTGGCGCTGGTTCGGACGGCGCGACTGGTGGATGACATGCAGAGGCAGGTGTCCATGGTGCTGCGCAGGCTCAAGTTTCCGCGCACTCGGGTGTCCGCCAAGCAATTGGAGTCCCTCATGAGTGCTGTGGCCATGGTGCCTGGCAACCACAGTGCCCTGCTGCAAGGGCTGGGGGACCAAGTGATGCGTCGCTGCAGTCGCGATGCTTCTGGGTCTGGATCCATGGAGCAGCCCATTCCAGCTGACATGGCCAAGGTCGTGGTGCGCGCGGTGTGGACAATGGTGCACGGTTGCGACGGTGCGCGGTCTGTACCGCTTGACCTGCTGTCACACGATCTGGTGGAGCTGGCGTTAACAAGCATGGCCAGCGACACACCTGCCATGGATGTTGGGGTTGGTAGTCTTGGCCTCTTGTAAGTGTGGATACCCCGCGAGGGTGTGGTTTGTGGCGTTTGGTTTCCACCTCGCGGAGGTGTGTTGGCATCGCAGCCAGTACATGCATTCACCCCGATGCCGTGCGCGTGCGGGACCTTTTTTTCGCAGAGCACAAGTGTTCAATACGGTCGAGCTTCAAGTCAACAATGCCGGTGATGATGAGAGCTCCGGGGTTCCTCCTGCGATTTTGGGCTTGGTGGACCCCCCTCATCCCCGTTTCAGTGCCTTGCGTGCCTGCATCAGAAGGCGGGACTACTTTGCAAGAGAGGTGGCGGAGACGCTGTCACCATCACGTGATGTGGTGAACATCGATGTGTACACGGACCTGGGGTACAGGGTGCATGCATTGTTCCCAGGGAGCAGCCACGCGCTACATTTTGTGTCAGAGTACGTGTGCTGCAACCGGTGCGGTCTACACACATGGGACCCTGACAGCCCACACTCGTGTTGCTTTGTTGTTTTGTTTGTGGTGGCGCCTTCTTTTCCGCCAGCAACTCCTTCACCGAGCTGTTTCAAGCCGTTCGATTAGCCCACATGCTTGCCCCGCAGGACTTGTCTGTGGCCTGTGTGTCCTGGAGGGACTTCGTGGGGGCGTCGCAAACGTTTGGACAAGCAGCTGTTCTGGAGGCACTGCGTGCCCACGTTGAGACTGGCACGGGGGCAGTGTTGGAAACAGAGGGACAGGACCCGCTTGACGCCAGTCAGTTGGTGCTTGATGCACAAAGTGTCTTGGACCGTCGAGTACACCATAGCCCTGCAGCGAAGAGCTAGGGTGAGTGTTGGCCCTTTGCGGCAGGTTGAATGTGATATCAACCGATCAACCGCATGTCGCGTGCGCGGTGAAGTGTGTGGACAACACACGACGTTTGGATTGGTCAAGTCCAACTCCTGCAACAAATCAATCAATTGTCGCCGCCACCAAAATTGCGCTCGTTCGCTCGGTTTCTCCACTGCGCAACAACATCATCGCACGGCCCCTTGTTGACGGCCCTTCAGTTGCACACAACAGTTCTATTTCGCGCTGTCCACGTGGCTTTGTGTGTAGCGTACCAAAGTTCCTTGAGCCCACTGAGGCCATGTTGGCATGATCATCTGCGCGCCCGCTGCAGAACCACCTGCCATCGCAGTGTAGAAAGCCAGTGCGCCACGGCCACTTGCCGGAGAGCATGAACCACGTCGTGGACCACCCAGCTCCATCTGGCGCAGACGCACGTGGTCAACTCACCGAGAAGGCGTCTGCGTCGTCCATGTCGTCGCTCCCGGGGACTGCGGAGGCGTACCAACGCACTCCTGTTCCCTCTGCGTCTTCTTCGTCGTTCACCATCGGACCAAGCGCACGACGGCTGCTGTCTGAAAGCCCTTCCCGAGGCAGTCGCAGCAAGCAGCACAGTTCACTGACAGACGATGGGGACCGGAAGCTTGAGGAGGCGGTGCAACCACGCGAGGGGGTGACGTCACAGCCCTCGTCTTGTCCACCAAGCAGGCGTGGCACCCTGCTCAGCGAGACGAAGAGTGATCCCTCCAGGTTATTCCGCCGCCCAATCTCGGACGCGTCGCCCCACACACTCGGGGCGTCACCCCACCTGGCCTCGGCAAGTCGGCGCGCCAGTCGAGTCAGCCACATGAGCCGGCTGTCGGCGCGTCAAACCGGCGAAGCTGCGCCGGGTTGGAGGTCAGACCCTGTCAGGTCAGCAGAAGTGGTGGCGTTGCTGTCCTTTGATGGTAGCCGGCAGGGCCTTCCGCCTGTGGACTTCATGGGCAACTCGGGCATTCTTTTTCGCCCCGTGGGCTTGCACAGCACCGACGTGGAAGCGGTGCATGTTGGCGTTCCAGTGGTGCGTATCCGTACTTCGGGAGTGAGTGTCTTTTGCAACACTGTGCCCACGTGTGTGTGTGTTTGTTTGTTTGTGAATACGCCGATTGTGCAGGGCTCCAAGCGCCCGGTGCACCTCCAGCAGTACTATGGGCATTCATCTGTGGTGCTTGGGGTCCGAGTCATCGGCACTTCCTCGGTAATCTCGACGTCAGCAACGAGTGTGTACTGCCACGAGTTAAAGGTACCTGATGGACATGTCGCTCACGACCAACCATTGCCACCCTGCTCACCCTGTTGATGCATGCTCGCCTTTTCGTTTTTCCCAGTCTGGAGAAACGCGCTGGGCTCAACATGTCCTTGCAGTCCCGTTTGTGTGCATGTATGGATCATCCACGCTGATTGCGGGTGTGGTGCAACAAGACCGATATCACTCCTTCATTGAGAGCCGTGATATGAGTATCATCGCTGTCCAAGTATCTGTACGTGCATGCCACGGTGCTCGTTGGAGACGTTGAATCCTTGCTCTGACTGTCTAGGACCCTGTTCCTCCCCCAACAAACGCTGAACTCGTGACACAATGCAGACGGGTCAAACGCTGTGGAATCAAACGCAGCGCGCTGGCGCAAAGACTGTGCGATGCTGTCGCCGCGCCAAGTTGGTGCTGGTTGGTGTTGACCGTGGCAGCATCGACGCTCGAGATGTCAAGGTATTGCGCGGTGGGCGTGCTTGTATGTTCTCCGTTTGTGCTGACTCTCCCACCGCGCGCTGCATGTGGTGTGGTGCCCAGACGGGCGACGTCATGTGGACGTTCCATGCCTCCCAGTTGCAACCGACGCGTCACTCCTTCTCCACAATGGCTGTCGATTCAGACAACCGCACGCTGTACATTGCCGTCAGCGAGCCGCGCGCGCTGGTCGCTGTCAGTATCGCGGTGCGTGGGGATGTGAGTCTGGTCATTCCGCATGGTGCATGAAACCTGCGTACACCACCGCATGTGTTCTGTTCACTCACGTTGTATGGATGGATGGATGGATGGATGGATGGATGGATGGATGGACGGACGGATGGTGTCGTGTCGTGTCGGATCAATGCAGAACCGACGACGGCCGGCAGAGGTATGGCGTGTCAACATGAGCGACATTTGGCACGGAGCAGCGCAGGACAGCGATATTGAGTACCTGTTCCCTGTTAAACTTGTGCCACCGCGCAAGCAACGCACGCCACTCCAAATTGGCACCTCCGTGACAGCTGTTTCTTCATGTGGGCAAGCGTTTCGGGTGGATACACGCGTGCGTTGGTCCCCTGTGCCTTGAGTCAAGGCCCTTGACCTCCCTTTCTCCCACCCATGGGTGTTTTTCTTGTGCCGTGAATCCCGTACACCTCATCCATGCCGTGGTGTGTGTGAATGTGTGTTCGTGCCTTTTGAATTAACCAGAACGGAGTGGTAGTGGGCACGCAGCATGCATACGCCAAGGGCACCATGTACTGTGACCAACTGCCCTCCCAGCCAGGGTTTGTGATGTTGGATGTGGAGAGCATGGGTGTCTCCCAGTGGGAAATTGGCCCAGAGCAAAGTCCACCACTGTGGTCTGTGTCGTTGGGCCTGTTGATGCACGCCTCCGTTCGCGCGTTCAAAACGTTTGCGGCGCCTTACTTCCCCGTGACTTGCGTTGTGACCGCCTCTGGTCAAACCATTCTTCTTGACGCTCAGGTATGTGTGTGTGTGTGTGTGTGTGTGTGTGTGTGTGTGTGTGTGTGTGTGTGTGTGGGTGCTGACAACTCGTAAGTGTCGGAGGCTCTTTTCCAGTGATTCTTTGCTGATTCTTTTGTGACCGTGCTTCTTGTTTTTCTTCTGTGGTTGTGTCGTGACTCGTGGCACATTCAGGAGGGGGAAATTGCTCTATTCGTTCCGGTGCTTCGGCAGCGTGATCCTCTCTTGTATGCGTACCCAGCACACCCACAGTGGGATGGTTGTCAGTGCGGCTGTGGAGCCACTGATGCACCAACACGGTCTACCCAGCAACGTCAGGCGGTCGATGCCTCCCAGGCTCGGGACAGCGCTGGTGAAGGCGGTGTGTCGAAAGAAACTGTGATTCGCATCGCACGCCGCACACGACCGCACGAAATCATCCAAAGCCCCACACAGCAACGACGATGGGCTCGTGCACATGACCAAGCCACGCCGATGGTGACGATATCGGAGTCGGGCCGAATATTGGCGCACCCTCGAAGTGCCGAGGTACGATGGTGTGATGTGTGTGTGCATAGGGCCTATGCCATAAGCTAGCGCACGCCTGCCTTACCATGTTGCTTGGCGATCCGTTTCACTCGTGTCGCTAGGGCCACTCCTTCCCGCCGCTGGAAGTTGGGCGATCTCAACACGCGGTGAACGCCGCCTCTGTTCAGTACAACGTGCCAACATCGACGTCGACTCCACCGGCTGTGACGGTTATCACGGGGCACGAGGGTTCCATCAAGCGGTGGGACCTGCGCGTCGCTGCCGTGGATGTGTTTGAGGGTCACGCCATCATCGACGCGAAAGGTGGCTTGCAGGGCAGGCTCGCGCCAAAAACAGTGAAGCCGGTGGGTGGTCGCTGCTCGTGGGTGGTGGTGTGTGGTTGTGTCATCTGAAATGACGTGCCGCGTCTCGCTGCGCTCGATGATGGTGCAGGTGTGGGAGACACCTGTCGCTGGAAGTGTGGAACTCGTTTCCATCTTGCCAAACAGGGATCTGGTGGTTGCAGTCTCCTCTGATGTCGATTCACCGAGCGACGATACACGCAGTCGATTGCAACACGTCGCGGAGGTGATTGGATCCAGCGGGAACATCAGCGACAATGGCGCAGACGCGCCTGCGTCTGCAACTGTGGAGACCAAGCGTCCTGCGGGGGGCGACATGTTGACTGCGTTTAACTCGAAAGTAGGTGAAACAGTTGGCACGTCTCCGCTGCATTGCGTATGGATGGGTTCAGGCACTCACATTGACCCACGCTGCCTTAACGTGGTCAGTCGGGAGAAGTTGTATGGACAACGGTGATCCGAAGCCCACAAAGCTGTGTTCCCTTTGATTGTGTCACCTGCACCAACGTCTGCAGCGCCACAGGATACACGGTTGTGGGGCTGATGTCGGGATTAGTTTCGCGAACTGACACAGAGGTACGGCCTAGATCGCTGAGTGGACCTTGTTATCGGCTCAGAACCTGAACGTGTGGAGATGTGATGGTGCCACAGACGGGGGACACCACCTGGTGTGTGGAGGTCACACACGTTCGCACGAACGCAGTGATCCAGGCCAGTGCGTTTGGGCTTGTACTGGTAGGCGACGATCGTGGAGCTGTGTTTGCCCTGGATGCCTCGGTACGATGCATACTGTGGCAAGACGGCTTGGTTGTGGCGGTTGTACCAGTGCCTGATGCATGTTTGGTTGTGTTGTTTGGTGTTGGTGTTGGTGTTGGTGTTGGTGTTGGTGTTGGTGTTGGTGTTGGTGTTGGTGTTGGTGTTGTTGTTGGGGACAGACTGCACAACAACGTTGGCAGGCCGGGTGTACCGAACCCGGTGACCACCCCAACGCTGTTCTGGACATTGGGCTGGCTCAAGCACACGCCATCGCTGTGGTGTTGTACATGGACAACACCACTCGAGGGTGGTCCCTCAAGGTACGACCGCGGGCTTTTTGCACTGGCACCATCGCATAACTCGCACTTTCATGGTCTGCTCATGTGCCCAGGATGGATCATTGTGGTGGGTCCATGAGCACAACTATCACAACCCGGTCAGAGAAATGCTTGTGACTCCATCCTGTGCTTTGATTCGATGTGCTCACACCATTTCCTGCTGCGATATTGTGGTACGTTCCCGAGTTTGAACACTTTTGTTGTGCCACAAGACGGTACAAGAGTTGTTGTCTGAGCTGACCTGTGCGACTGTGGTTGCTTTGCGTTGTGTTTCGTGATGCTGTTATTTGTTTTGTTTGTTTCTGTGGTTTGCAGACGGGCGAGGAGCGGTGGGTATTTGATCCCCCGTTTGGCGAAATTTGCACCATGGCGCCCAACTTTGGCACCTGCGCACCTCCGACTAGTTTGTTGGTCGGTAGCGGCTCAGGGCGTATCGAAGAGCTGGATGTGGTGCTGCGCGAGCAGGCTTGGGGCGTCGAGGAGACCCGGACCATCGTTGGACTGGCCAGCGCCAACACCATGGCAGCCTGGCTGGACAGCCATGGGAGCAGGCTGTCGTTCATGTTCCACCTTGTGCTGTTGTTGTTGGAGGTGCTGCGTACGTTGTAAACCCACTACCGCTGTCTGTGTGTTTGCGTGCTGTTGTGCGTCGTCCATCACGTGCTTGGGGCTGCTTCTGGTGCAGAGCTGCTTGGCCTGGCGTACAGCCTGGCTGCCGACTTGCCAAGCGCATCGCTCCAGGTGGGTGTCGTTTGGTTTGCATCTGTGCCCCCGTTCCCGTGTGCCCCTCTCTCTTAACAATTGTGTTGTGTCATCTCAGGCTCTGCACGATCATGCCTTGCTTCCGTTTTCCACTTGGGGACTTGCGAGTGGCTCCTTTGACTCCGGGATGTTGGCTTCGCTGTGTATTTGCCTGATTTTGCTGACCCTGTCGGTGTCCATGGTGCGCATCTCCACCACCACCAAACCAGCGCGTTTTCCACCGACACTCACCCCTGTGCTGGTATGTGTTTCTTTTTTTGTTTTGTTTCTTTCTGACGTGTTGAGTGGCCGTGTCATTGCTATTTTCCAATCCCAGGGACGGTTGGAAACGCGTGTGTTCACTTCGGGTCGCTCCGGCTGGAGTATGACTGTTTGGATTGCGGCCATATGCACCATCCAAACAACCAACCGCCTCATGATCATTCCAACCGTGTGGAGCCTGGGCCGGAGCCTTATGTGCACCACTGACTCGGCTGGACACCTGGTGCTGGAAGCTGATCCGTCGATCAAATGTTTTGGAGACAACACACAGCACTGGCTGTACGTTGCCGTGCGTCTGTGTCCCTTCCTTCGCTTTCACACGCTTGAGAAGGAGAGTTGCAGGCACCTGACCTGATGTCTCCCCGTCTTATCTTGGTGTGGTGGTTGTTTGTGTGTGCTTGTGTTTCTGTGCGGTCTGCCCACAGCTGGGTGTGTGTCTCCATAAGCGCGACCTGCGTCTTCCTTGGAATGGCCACTTGGACGGCCAACCTTCCAGGACGATGGGACCTACCGGACACGCTGCACCGCTACACGTCTCGTGTGAACCTGCAACTCAGGCACGGTCCCCGAGACAGGGCCCATGCGCTCTCACAACAGTCCAACCGGCACGCAGTTGTCATGCTGGCGCTCAAAGTGGTGCTGGGGTGGTGTGCCGTAGCCTTCTCCGTACCATCGCGGGGATACACAGCCCGTGCAGTGGGTGCCTGGATGTCAGCGGCAACGTCCGTTGCCATGGCGGTCGCAAGCATCAACATGCCACCATTTGCGACGTGGAAGCCAGCTTGCGCGTATGCGGCCGTTGTCGCAGCATGTGCCTGCGTCTTTGTGTGCAGCGCCGTGCTGCACACATGCGCGGCGCTCAATCCCGAGGACTACGACTGCTCCACCGTGTTTGGCAGCCTCTGGGTGTTTCTTTTCGCTGCCATCGTAGGTGCAGTATCATTTTGGAGCCAGGTTCGTGTTGGGTTCGCCGGTCTGCTCATTGTGATTGTTTTTTGGCATGTAGAGTTGCGACACGGTGACATGCGTGTTGTGTTGCCCACCTGGGCAGACTGGCTGGTGTGGAAACCTCCGCAAGGCACGCATCATGCAGCAGTGGCAAGATGACACCGTGGTGATTGTCAGCGTTGGGGCTTCGAAAGGTGTACCCTTGTCCTTACACCCGGACGAGCATGGTCGCTCCGTACGTTGCTCGACGCTTCCACACCCACTGGACACCATGTACCCCGTATCCATGTGTGTTGACGCTCCTGCGTATTGGTATCACTCACATATGTGACACTGTGTCACGTGTGTGTTGCTCCTGTTTGCAGCCGATGGCCTACAAGCGCCCCCCTCAACTTGCCTTCACGGCAAAAGCTTGGTCCATGCACGGCACTTCCAATGCTGCGTGGGCGTGATGTTCTGCAGCGTGTCACTTTTTCAAAGCCTGTGCACGTAGTGCCAATAGTTGATATCTCGCGTCTGGTGAAACCCGCACGAATTGGGCGGTGGAAATGTTGAAACAAACAGTTTCGTGGCCGGTGCTTTGTTTGTAGTAGTCGGCCTGGTTGTCAGTGTAGGTTCTTGGTGTTTTCTATAGTGTATGTAGCGGTGCAACAACGCAGTGTAATCAAGTCATCCACATTGTTCGAGTCACCCACATTGTTCAAGCCATCCACCAGCGGTACGGCACTGTCACTTCTTCGCAGCTACCAATCGCAATGGAACTGAGCGAACCAAACGCGCCAACGACGCGACACCAGAGAGACCAAAGAACTCCACCGGCGTGTATTAATGTGAACTAACTCAGTGACCGCACCACCGCCTAGCAAAATCCTGTGAACCAAGCGCCACTTTCCTCGTCCGTGGAAGCGTCATGCTCGTACGGGATGATTGTGTCCTCTTCTTCAAATTCATCGAAGTGGCTGACGTCAAACGGGTCCTTCAGGGCAGGGACCCAAGGCGCTTTGGGTGTCTTGTTGTACATTTCATCCCACTTGATGGCTGCACAAGCAACACCACCCACCACAGCAAGGCATGAGATGGCGAGCCACACAACACACCACCACGTCACACGCACGTTTGAACCACTTGTGGGATCGGATCTCAGCAGCACCTTTCTTGCGGCACCCATATCGCTTGACGACGTCCCTGCACAACCGATTCTGTGTGTCACATGGAGGCTACAACACGAAACGAAACAGGGCACCCCAGCCCTACCTGTTCAGCAGCTTGCCAATCAAATCCTTCGCCGCCTTGTTCTTGTGAACATGAGAGGGGAAACGGAGCTTGCCCTTCACGATGTTCTTGAAGATGGCCATTTGGTCACCATTGTCATCCGCAAACGGAGAGTACCCACAAAGCATCTCATAAATCAGAATGCCGGTCGCCCAGTAGTCAACTCCCTTGTGGTGGGGCTTGCCAAGCACGAGCTCGGGTGCCAGGTACTCTGGCGTGCCACACAGTGTGTACGTTCGATCGGGCACCACCTTCGCGAAGCCCATGTCCACAATCTGCCATGATACGAAGAGCGAGCACATCCGTGTCAGCGGAAAACACGGCGTCCGCTGTGAGCGGCACGAACACACCTTTGCGTATCCAGCGCTGTCTAAGAGGATGTTCTCGGGCTTCAGGTCACGATACAAGATGTTCTTGCTGTGCAGGTGCTCCAGCCCCAACACGACACAAGCAGCGTAGAACATGGCTTGCTTCTCCGGAACAAAGCTGGAGGAGCACCAGTCAGTGCTTTAGCCCGAACTGGCATCCATCGAACCCCACCGCATGCGCGCACTCACCCTTCGTCTGTGTTGGCCAGCAAGGAAAACAACTCGCCACCCGACACCAACTCCAACAACATGTACCTGCGCGCCCAACAAGTCGACACTTCAGGCAAGCAACAACCACCGCTCGCGCAACCAAGCGCACGCACAGGCAGTTTGCGTCCATAAACGTAGCGGCAAGTTTCAGAATGAACGGGTGGTCAATCATCGCCATCACGTTCTTCTCGTTCATCACGTTCTTCGTCTGCTTGAAGTCCACGACTTGTGCCTTCTGCAAAATCTTCAGGGCATACGGCGTTCCGGTTGGCGTGTGGCGGACAAGCTTCACACGTCCGAACGTGCCGGCACCCAACACCCGCATGATCTCGAGGTCTGAGAACTGGATGCCAGACCTGTTGGACGACGCGACCTCGGACGCTTCTGCCTCCTGTTTGGCACGCAGTTCCTTCCGTGCATCTTCGGCCTGGGGTCACCATCCACAGTGAGTCAGTCAACAGCAAACAGGAGCCGCATTGATCGACCAAACAACACACTGCGTGACGCACGTCAGCTTCCTTCAAGACGCGTTTGAACATGCGGCGGTTGATGATGAACAACGTGCCGTCCGACTCTGCAACAAGGGAGTGCTCTCGGCGAACATCATTCAGCAGCGCGGCGTCTCCAAAGTAATCATGTGCATGAAGGGTTCCGGTGACGTCGTCACCGGTAAAAACAGAAATGGTGCCTTCCTTGACAACCAACATGGTGTCATCTTTGTCGCCTTCATTGGCCAGCGTGTCGCCATCGCGGAAGGGCATCGTTTCAAAGGCCTTCACCACGTGTTCACGTTGCGTATCAGACAGAGAGGCCAAAGCAGGGATTGACTTGAGGATACGGGCCGCCAGCGCTGCGTCCAACAGGTCATGAAGGCTGCCGAGCAGCTCGGTAAACGGCTGACGATCAAGCTCCATGCAGACGACCTGACATGCACAACCAACCGCCAGAGCAAATGACTTGTCAATGACCACAACGTACCACGCAGACAGCTACGGAAGTACACCAGCCACGCACCGTCTCTGATACAGCCACGACACTGGCAGCACGCGGCTCGGACATGAGCAACGCGCGCTCTCCGAAGAAATCACCAGATGACAGGGCCAGGTCGTCCACCGGCTGATTCAGCGTGCCGATGTCCGTACACACGACATCACCAGACTTCACCATGAAGAAGGTGTCGCCGTGATCTCCCTTGCGGATGATGGTTTCCCCGCCGTGATATTCCGTGATCTGCAGAGCAACCGAGCGCACGTAAGGCCCCTCTCCTCCATCAAGCTCAATTCTATAGTCTCGTCTCAACAACCATTTCACAGGCACAACGTGTCTCGCACCTTGACGGCAGCGGCCACCTTGTTCAACTGCTCCTCAGTGAGGGAAGACAGAATGGGAACCGCCCGCAGCGCCGTGATAATGGAGCCGATGGTGTCTTCGGAGGTGTGTGCAATCATGTGACGGAAGGTCACTCGATCCACGGCCCACAACAGAGCGTCTGAGGTGGCAGTGACTGTGGCTGCTCGGGGACAGTTGTAGAGCAGAGCCTTTTCACCAAAGCTGTCCATAGGCCCACGTGTGGCCACCTGCGCAGTCACATGCATGGATGGTGAGCACACGGCAAGACAGGCTAGCGGCGACAACCCCTTTCAACGCAGCACACCTTTCCAATGGGGTCCACGAAGATGTCGAAGTCACCACTCTCAACAACGTAAAAGTTGTCACCGGTTTCGCCTGGCAATGGGAACCCGTGCGTTGGCTCTTCACCAAGCCACACGCAAAAGTTGGCCACACCACAGACACAACATACCTTGCACAATGATGCTCTCTCCAGCTGGCACACGTCGCTCTTTCATAGCATCTACTACTTCTTCCATGTTGGCAGAGCTCAATGTCTCAAACATGAAGCTTTGTGACAACACCTGGCGCAACATGGCCTTGGTGGTAGCTGACTTGGGGAACACCCGCTTCACGTATTTCTCCGTCTTGGAAAAGGTTTCTGCCATAATAACCCCACGTGCTTTCTTTGGTCGTTTCAACCCCTGCCAGAGTGGTGCGCAAGTCACATCAACGTCAACACAAACGGAGCCCCACGCCACCGTGCGACAGCGGGCTCCGACATGCAGCACACGTACCCCTCCTCTTCCACGTGAAGAGCCAGCACCAGCGCCAGCGCCGGCACCAGCGCCTGTGGCAGCAGTGGTAGAGGGCTGTGGTGCAGAGCCTGCACGACGACGGTCGCGAATCGCGCGCAACTTGGCAAGCTTTGTAAGGCGCTGTGGGAAACCAACACACACGCGTGAGGGAAGCCCACACCAGACTCATCCAAGAAGTCAGGGCTTTCATAGAACACACCTCTCTCATCGAAAGACTACTAGATACACGCGTTGCAACGCGCTCCGCTCGCTCCTTTGTGTGCTCGTACTCCTTGGGCACCTCCTGCGCGAGTGTTGGGTGAGCTGAGCAACAACGACGTGCGCGCACACACACCTGGCACAAGCACACCAGCATGTGGGCTGTCAACCCACAACCCAACACCGCACACGAACCACAACTGGCGGATCCCACTGTGTCTCGTCTGTGTCAGCATTCCAGTAGTACACTTGACCCGAGGCTCCATCAAACACCTCTTGCCAACCGGGCGGCAACTGCAGGCAACGTTTACTTGTCAGCCAGGGCGGCATGCAACGCCAACAACACCAATGCTCACCTGAGTGGCCATGATACAAGGCTCAACTGTGACAGAGTGCACCCCTAGCACGCGTGGAACAGGCACCGGGGATCACCACCTCGGATGGATGATATCCCTCGCACTTGGGGTCCCAGAAGTATCCACGGTGGCGTCAGAAAGCGTGAGGAGATGAGTCCTTTTGCAAAAACATCGTCGATTCGCTCGATCTTTTCCGAGCAACCGGACATGTTTGATGGGGTTTCGGCGTGTGACACAGCCCACGCCACCCAGCTGTGAGGTCTTGGAGCACGCACCATGAGGCACCAGCGGCAGAGGCTGTAAGCACCGGGTGTCTGACTGTTCGTGGGAGGCCCACCATGACAGAACCCAACATATGGGGGGATGGAGCCAAGCGTGTGGATAGAGATCTGTCAGGGCCCTGGGGCGCAGCAGTTGAACCTGTATCCTTTGATTACCAGCAAATCTACAAGCGTGCTGGAAGTCATGCTGCTGCCCGGCGCCTTATGGCTCGACTTTCCACCGAGCAAACCTTGCGCGCTCAGAATGGAACGGAGCGTCGCATTCTTGTCGCAAGCAAGCTGCACAGGGAAGAACTCGCTAAACGCCGCGAACCCACTCAAGGGTTTGCCATGGCGCGCCAACCACCCCCCGCACGCATCTCAACGGGCATGAAATGGGCTCCACCGCTTGTCCGTCGCTCGTCACGAGCGACACGAGAGGCGGAGCAGCGTAAGGCTCGCCGATCGCGGCAGGAGTTCCTGGTGGACGCCGCGGTTCGCAAAGCGTACACGACGCGGCGCCTGATGCTCGGCGGGCGTGGGATTCATCAAGCGGCGCTCACGAAGTTAGGCAACACCTTGTTCATGCAGGTGCGTTGGCGCGCTGTGGTGTGTTTAGTGGGGGTGCTTCGTGCTGACGGGGTCGGCGTACGAGCCACAGATGTCAATCGTCACACAAGCGTCCCTGAACGACAACACCCTGACGGCCCTGCCGACATATGTGTGGCGAGCATTTCGCTGGGTCACGGTCCTCAACTTGTCCAAGAATCAACTTACGAAAGCCGAAGATGACATGAGGTACCTAGCCGCCGTGAAGCAGTTGAACTTGTCCGAAAATCCCCTCAGCGAAGTGTCAGAGGTAGGCACGGGCGCAGCCGCTCAGCGCTGCTTTGTTGCTGAGCTTCATCTGCTTGCAGGGACTCATGGGACTGACCCAACTTGAGGAGCTAAACCTTTCGAAATGCAAGATATTGAAGCTTCCCGATCCTTTCGGAGCAAGCTTTGACTCACTGAAAGTGCTGAATCTGTCCAACAACTTGATGTTCACGCTTCCTGAAATGTTTTCGCGAATGACAGCTTTGGAGAGACTGGACATGTCCTACATGCGCCTGATCAGTTTAGCTACTGTTCCAGCGGTAAAGATCCCTGGTGAAAAGGTTGAAGACTTGGGAGACATCCGTGAATGGCAAGAGGTGCGTACACAAGGCCACACCTATGTTGCAGGCGTGTCTCACCCGTGTGTGTGTCCGTCGGCGAGGCAGATCGAGGCAGAGGATGGCAGCACCGTGTATTTCAATCGGCGAAAGAATCTCCTCAGACGCTTCCTCCCGCACCTTCAAGCGGCATCCGCTCAGGCAGCAGCCGTTCTGGCATCTAGAGACGATGAAGCGGAGGGCGCCAACGGACACGCCAACGAAGCACCGACAACCCCCGCGACACACAACGCCTCCACAGCGTCGCCAACTGCACCATCACACGGGCCACCCAATTCCCAAGCCCAACAGCTTCGAGTGGCGTATCAATGGCAAGGCAGCGGCTACTTGAGTAAATCAAGTGGCAACATAGGCAGCCAGGGGTCGTGGCGACAGCAACGGCCTGGCTTGCCGAGAGCCACCTCAAGCGATGACGATGTTGATGAGGAAAAGGAAGCGACAGAAGAAGCCGCGTTGACCCCAGTGGAAGGCGGCACCGAAGTCCCAAAGCTGGACTTTTCCAAGCTCAAAGGGCCCACAAGCACCGTTGTTGCTGTCCCCGCTTCACAAATTGATCGTCACAGTGGCAAGACCGCTCCCGTCACACGTGACGAGCAACTGCCGAACTCGGAATCAGCTCTGATCGTGGCGCATGCTCCCAATGAGGAAGACTACGCTACTACGGAGCCGAAGAAGAAGAAAAAGGAACAAGACCCGGTGGAGATCATGGCCCGGAAGAAGCAGCTACTAGCACAACACCGAGGAGCTTGGGAACTGGGCTACTCGAAAGAACATGATTCGGTGCGTCGCCTGCGGCAGATGGACTGCATCGGGAACGCTGTCTGACCTGCACATTGCATTGTTTCGCCAGGTGTACTACAAGAACCTGGTTTATCGATACACAGCATGGGAAATGCCGGACGAGCTCAACACATTCTGGCAACTTGTGTCCCTTCAAGAGCTTCAAGTGTCGCATAATTCTCTGTTTGAACTCCCGGAAAGCATTAGTCGAATGCACTCTCTCACCAAGCTTGATGCTTCGTGAGTTGCAATGGTTTTTGCGCTGCCAGCAGTTCACTGCTAATGGTGTGTGATGTTGTGGCAGGTACAACTCCATTCTAGCGATTCCAGAATCGCTGAGATCTTCCACGTCGCTAACTTATCTTGATCTTGGACACAACAGGCTGTCCACCATTCCGTACATGTGCACGACCTTAGAAACGTTGATGCTCAACGACAACCGTTTCGAAGGGCGATTTCCGAAGTTCATTGGAAACTTGAAGAAGCTGAAGCGGCTGAACTTACGCTGCAACCAAATCACAGAGCTGTGTCCACAACTTGGAGCGCTGACCACTCTCCAAGAGCTGCAGGTACGAGGTATGGTGGACACCGGTGATGTGAATTGGTAACACGCATGCTCTCCAATGGCTCAGTGCCACGCAAACCCACTGAGAGCTCCTGGTCCCCGCTACTTTGCGAAGGGTGTGGCACATGTGTTATGGGCATGTCGACAGCTGAAACTGCACGAGAAACGGGGCCCGCCGCCCAAGCTTGAAATGACAGGCATTGGTGTGCAGGTACTGACAGTGCCTTTGGGCGTCACTGTGCATGATGTCACGCATAACATATGGTGCTGTTGCAGGGCGAGATTCTTCTTGCCAACCTGGTTGTAGATCGCGATATCCAACGAGCTGTCACATTTGCAGCACAATCACATCGATTGGATCTTTCTTGGATGGGATTGAAGGAGCTGCCGATTTGGATTGTCAAGAAGCTGCCGCGCCTACAGGTGTTGACTCTGGCAGGGAACAACATTCGCCACCTTCCAGACCCGTTGGCATACGTCACAAGCCTGCGCACCCTCTTGGTTCCCGGAAACAAACTGGTACGTGTGGCCGTTGATCTCACCCCGTTCACCCATTAACGCTAGCGTGTGCAGAAAGCTGTCCCAGCACGTCTGGGCAATCTCCACCAGCTGCGGTACTGTGTTCTTGGAAACAATCGCATACGCGCGCTGCCGAAAACGCTTGTGACCATGACAAGCCTCGTCACTCTCCAACTTGAGAACAACAAATTAGCAGAGCTTCCTTCCACGATTGGCATGATACCCGCTTTGCAGGTTCGGCGGGGTGGGCTTTGTTTCGTGAGCTAGAACGTCAAACTTCTGTACGACATGTGGGGTGGCGACCAGGAACTGTACCTTGATGACAACAGACTCACCGCGCTACCGGCCAGCGTCGGGTCCATGACTGCCCTTCGACATCTGTCCCTCAGCTACAACGCAATCGACGAACTTCCGGACAACTTGATCCGCATGACGTCGTTAACCTTTTTGGCACTGAACAACAACCACCTCAGCAACGTGCCCAAGTCATTGTGTCGCCTTCCAAACCTGATGACCTTGCGGATGGGCAACAACAACCTGTCAACACTCCCCCCATCCTTCTTTCTGTTTGACCTGCGAAGCAGCCTTAAGGTACTGTGGTTGGACTCGAACCATGTCGAGTTTCTCCCAGAAACACTTCTGCACATGTCTGCTCTTGTCAATCTACATGTGAGCGGAAACCCCATGCGCACACCACCATATACGGTTCGTATCCTTTTACCAACTTGCGGTGCCGCTGGATGCACCTCTTCACACATGCGTCTGCGCAGATTGCCGCCCTTGGAATTACCGCGATTAGAAAGTACTACGACGACCGCAACACTCGCATCAATCGGTTGATGCGGCTGCTCATGGAAGTAGGGGTCGGAACAAACAAGCTATTGGCACGCCCAGACAATGTGAAGGGGTTCCTCAACGATGGTCTTGGGTATGCAGTTGTGCTGCGCCCTACAAGACATGAGCTCACGTGAGCTCTGTGCAGGTACCTAAACAAGGACGACATGAAAACCATTAACTCCATGATAAATGGCTACGTAAACGACAGGTTCTACCAATGCCAGCAGACTGCAAGAGAAATTGTCCGCTTCATTGTGGTTCGTGCGGGTGTCGCTATTGACGTCGTTCTGTTTCCCGCGACCATGCTCACAACGTGCATGCAGGAAACAAAGTCGGTTCGTCGACAAGAGTTCTACGGGGTCGTCTTGCAGCGGATGCTACTGTTGATCAAACGTGCAATTCGAAAGAAGGTAGGGTCGCCCATGCACCTGTTTGTGTGTGAAGGGCGTTGTAATGAACTTGTGCGTTGTCAGGCATGTCCACCGCATTTCGTCAAAGAAATTCACATGGAGAAGTTTCCCCACTTGCCCTATGATTCGGTATGTGTTGCACTTGACCTGAACGCAGTCTACGGACACCCCACTTGGCGTGGGGAGCCGCTCGGGTCTCAAGTGAAACTCCCCTACACACGAAAGGTGGGTTGTGGGTTATGTTCGCGTGTTGAGTCAAGTGTGCCAACGCCAACTTTGCACGTCGACAGGTGGTAGAGGATGCAGCACGGTACTACAACCCCAAAACTGGCAAAATCGCCAAGTTTAAAGAGGTTGGATTCGAGAAGTGCCCGTGCATTGACGATGAAGGGGACAGGATTAGGCCGCGGCATAAACCTTTGTGCCATCGAATGGCGATCGTCATCACCACCTACTCCTTAACCGAGGAGGAGTCTCGGCGACGCTTGCAAGAAGAGACGGAAATCACGAAGCAGAACCACGTGATTGTTGACCAAACGCTGTCCCGATGCCAGACAAAGGCAGGCGCATCTGACCTCAGGAAGAGAGCAAAAATGAATAAGAAGAACGTCAAAACTCAGCGCAAAGAAGAATGGAAAGCCGTCAAGTTTGCTCGATCGGGCGCCAAGTACGCTACATTTGCTCGAATCAGCAAAACTGCATCGAACATCTGATTTGTTCTGTGCCAGGTACTCACGTTCCGACATCAAGAAGCTTGAGAAGAACAAACGGGCTCTTCTGTCTGGGCATGAAGATGCAGCGAAGCATCAGTACATGGACCTACGCACTTGTATCAGGGCATTGAAAGATAAGGTGCGTGGTCACCTGTGGCGTAAGATGTGCCGGGTGTTGCGACCTGTGTGGCTCACTTTCGTGAGATCCCACAGAAAGGAGAACTGGCAGAGCAGGAGTGGGACGCAAAAGTCCACTTGGATGAATATGTCCGGTGCGTGCGGCGCGCGTGACGTCCTTGCCGCGATGTACTCACGTTGTTGTGGTCAGCCTGGGTGAGCTGCTGCGCCGACCCAAGCGTGTGTGGGTGGGTGAAGCCCTTCGTGATCTCAGTGCAGAGGCGATGGAAAAGGCGCGCAAAATTGTGTTCAAGATCAACAGGCGCAAAGCTGCGAAACGCAACCTTCCGCGGCACTGGGATGGTCTCAACGGCGAAGATTTCCTGGCATGGCGCAAGGAGCACGGGATGATAGAATCCGACGACTCATCTGGAACGGATGAATCCTCTTTCAGTCGCCGCGGGCTTGTTCGTGTGACCAAGCTCAAGGACTATGTGTGCGTTGTGCTGGGTTGGTCACATAGTTGGTGCGCCACTCTGACGGTTGGCTTGCAGGTACTCCACCGATGATGAGGCCAAAACGCGGCCTTCGGACTCCAACAGCGTCGGTGCAAGCAGCAGATGGGACGGGTCGGCCTTTTCTGATGCTGACAGTGACGACGGGATCGAAGTACAGACGATGGGAACCGCTCGGAGCGGCACCACATCCATTGCCGGAAGCACGCGGAGTGGAAAAGGAAAGGAGTGGTCATGGGGAAAGAAGAAGAAGAACACCCTGGTGAACCGCCTCACTGACAAAATGAAAGGCAAAGCCGAAGGCTGGGCAGCAAAAGTGCAGGAAAAGGGTGACGCGGTTAAGGCACGCGCACGGGAAAAGGCCAAGTCCTTGGGGGAATCCGCAAAGGCCAAGGCGATTGCGATGGGGGAAGGTGCCAAGCAGCTCGGGGCCAACGCCCGCACCATGAAGTTCAAGGACATCACCGACTCCGCCACCAAACTGCGGGACAAGGCGTCGGATCTGCGTGGTGCTGGGAGCTCTCGGCTGCGTCTGGCTCTTGCCGCGTCTCGTCGGAAACTGCAAAGCTTGCATGCTCCTGGGTCCGGATTGGATACTGAAGAAGCGAAAGACGCCACCCCACCGGAACCGAGCGTTTCTCCTACCCAGTCCTTGGACGACATACCGCCGGGTGAACAAAGGAATGCGTTTGTGGGAGGCGACATCGAAGAAGATGTTGTTATGCCCGACGAAGCTGGTTCGAGTCCAAGTAGCAACTCAAGTGACTCTGATACTGTGGACAGTGATCTTGGAGGGTCTGGGGACAGTGATGCGCAGTAGGGATGATAGTGGTGCGAAGTGGGCTGTACACGATGCATGTGATGTGGCACTTGTCGTCGTTATGTTGGGACATCAACTGGTTCAAAAACACTCAAGACGACTCTGTGGCTGCTTGTAGCAGCTTGCGCATGTTGGGCGTACCCAATCCAGATACAGGGTCCCACCCCTTGGCAGTGTAAAAGCCGAGCTTGTGGCTTTGGGCGTACTCGCCATCCAGGTTGTTGCCAAGAGTGATGTCGTTGAAGGCTTGCGGCATCTTCGCAGCAGTTTTGTACCTGACCCCTCGGCGTGTCCCACATGAGCTTTTCAGTTGCACTTCTCACACACACACGCACGTACAAGAATGGGTTCACAAATCCAAGAGATGGCATGCCGCGCGACAGACGTGCTTCGTTCATCAGAGCGATCACACCGCCCCAAAGAGGAGTAGAAGCGCTGGTTCCTTCTTCGAACATCCAATTGTCCCAAATACGAATCACGATGTTTGAACCCAGAGCTGACACATCTGGGTAGCCTCGGTTGGAGCGGTTGTAACTACAGGCATGGTCGAGGCACGGCAGAGACGTGACGTGAAATAAAAAACACAATACAGCACACAGTGTCACAGCACCAGAAAGAACATGACAACAACGCACGCTGTGGAAGCTGGAAGCTGGGTGGGGGTGACCTCTTTGAAGTACTGTGACACGGCTTCAACCTGGTATCTGTGACGTGACGCAGAGACATCGCGTCACGGGTGGACCACGGCGCGGGCATCTGCGCGCTCTCACCACGTACGCTGGCGCGGAGATGTACCCAGAAAAGCCGCCACCGCTCCAACCAGGCACAGCGGCCTCGCTGGTTTGCTTGCTGCATGGGCCACAGAACTTGGGGGTGAGGTAGGAGTGCTGGCACCCCGGCGTGGATGGCTCAGAGCAAATGGGTGGAAAGCCAATGGAGGTGTTCGCAGCGGGACCCGCCTGCGTGGAGTTGATCAGCTGTGTGGCACCCACAGCAAGTACATACGGGGAGCTGTGACAGAACGAGAGGGCAACACGTTGTGCATGGTGAGAACGGCTGCTGGCGCCGACTGCGGTGCGAGAGTGACCGCGCACCTTGCTGGGTACATTGGATTCAACGTCAACGTGGGCTTGTTCGGGCCTCCATAAGCGCCATAATCACCCGCTGAGGTGTACCGGTATTGATATGAGGCGTCGTGGGAGCAATGGACATGCAACAGACACAACGCCATACGGTCCGGTCCAACCTACCGGCTGCCAACAGTGTCACGCCGCGAAGCCCGATTTTCATAAACTCGATGTCAACGGCCGCCATGTATCTAAAGGGTGCATGCCAGCGATGATGAGAACAGAACTCGGAACAACAAACCACACAAGGCGGCATGAGGAATCACATACTGTTGTGGCGTTTCCCCGCTGGCACACTTTGAAGTCAGGAACGCTGTCCAATATCCAACCCCAGCGTGAGACCTCACATTTCGGTCACCGCCGTGTGCGAAAACAGCGACGTACAGCTGCACTGTTGGGTCTCAAACCAAGCGTAGCTCATGGAAGCCACCAAAGGTACGAATTCGCTGGCATAGAAAGCGGTTGCCCACTCATACATCCACCCAGGATTGGTTGTCCAAAAAGTAGTCGGTGTCAGCGGCGACACACCCATGATGACTTGCACGTCCAGAGTTTGCTCGGTGCCCGCGCCATTAACATTGCGGAATGGACCGACAACATCAACAACCTGCGCGCTTCAAACAACTGTCAAGAGACACGAGAGGCACCAGCGCTGCCATGAAGGCACACTACGCACGGCGTTGGTTGGAAGATCCAATGCGCGCTGGAAAATGGAGAGTGAGGTGCGATTGAATGCATCTTCATGTGTCCACTCCATGACCCCTTGTGTGTTGTTATCGGACACTTGGGCCTGAATCTCCGCCGGGATGCCGTATGTGCGCCACATGACTTGCGGAATGACTGCAAGGTCGTTGTACCTGAAAAGCAGCGACGTTGGCCCGACGACCACACGGTAACAGCAGAAGCCCCCGCCCCCCTGCTTACGGGATGGGTGAAGCGGCTGCAGCGGCACGCGTGCTCGCCATCGTCCGACGGCGCTGCAGCGGAGGAAAATCAGACAGTCCAGACACCAGGCGCACAGCTTCGTGCACAGTGCTCGGCAGGGTACATCGCCCAAGGGCAGCCACAAGCACCTCCTTTCCACGCGAAAAGCGGAACCAGCGGGCCTGCGGAAACACAACAGCCTCCATGTCTTTCACTGTCGCATGAATCACGACAACATCGTTGTGAAACTCTGCCCGCAGACTTGGGGCTTGCGCGGTGAGGGACGACACCCATGCCTGCACGGCGTGCACCGCAGGCTTGGCCGGTGCAGCGAGCGCGTCAATTTCTTCGCGAGACAGCCAGCGCCCGTACATGGGGCTGGCCGGATCTGCACGCTCGAACAGCTCCTTCTCCAGGCGCGCAGCCGTCCCGAGTTCATGCTGCAGTGCCAGGGTCACTCGGACGGGCTCACTTGCGCGTGCGGCAGCGGACTGGGACCAACCATGGGGCAGGGCACCTGGCTGTCGAGTGAACCGCACCACTTCGTCAGCCACAGCATGTGTGGCCAGCATCACAATAGCAAGGAGAACGCATACGACACTGTGTTGACGCATGTTGGAGGGGGGGATACGTGGAGGACACTTGGGCATGCCGCAAAGGTGCGGTGGGTGTTGTGCTTGTCTCAACATTTGCCGGCGCTCATGTCCGTGACGAAGTGGGGTCGTGCGATGAATCGGGTGGCGTAAATGACACCCATCATAACGGGCGCACCGCGCTCCCAATCAATCACCGCCTGATCCAGCCAAGTGCAGGGCGCAGCAAACACGCCAAGTAGGTGTGGCGGTTGCTGCATGCATTGCTTGCAAAGCCCCCATGCACGCCGCGCTGACCTGCAACACGGGCATGTGAGACACTTGGACGCCGGCTCCGCGCCGCAGTCATGGAGGCTCGGGCTTCTGACGGTGCCCCGCAGCCAGCAGGCGATGTGGTACCCGGGCAGCAATCCACCACGAAACTGCCTCTAGCCCGCCGTGCAGCGTCGCTGGTGCGCCGCCAAAGCTTCCGGCGTCGCACCTCCGCGGCATCGCATCATAGCAACACCAGCCTCGGGCGGTACGGTCGGCACGGCAGCAGCGTAAGCGACGTGTCGGCTGCGGGTGAGAGTGCGGGTGCGAGCGCAAGCACGAGGGACTTTGCCCTTGCACACCCATCCAAACCCCCGCGCCGCCCTCGGTTTGGTTCTTCGGATGAGTGCACCGGCCGAGTCGGGCGTGGGAGCCATGATGGGCAGGGAACAGGGTCGCACCGCAGGGCCCTATCGCTGCAAGCTGCGTCACAGCCTGGGTCGCCACGGTACAGCAGATCTACGTACGCAGGATTCGCCACGCCGACATCCACCTCCACCGCCACCTCTCCCCGCCTCAGTGTTCTTCCACCCTCGCCGTTGGCCTCGCCCAAGCGCGGACGTGGGCGCGCGCACCACCGCTCACGCACCCGACACCGCGTGCACGAGTCTACCGTGACATCTCCTCGGCGCAGTGTCGCGTCGGTTTCATCAGCAGCCACCGCTGACAGCGCCGTGCTGATGCGCTCACCTCGCGGAGACCCCTTTCAAGGGCCCAGAGCGCCAGCATCCACAACGGGAGGCACGTCTCCCGCTCTTGGTCGGGATCATCAGGCGAGGCGTCTCACCAGTGGCGCGTACAAGAGCTCCCCAGCTGTGACAACCAGCGCCGCCTTGTCCCGAGTGATGCAACCCACGGAGTCCAGTGCGCGAAGACGCCGAGCGCCTCGCCACTCCACGCAGTCCGTGCACTCGGTGCACTCCGCACTCTCTGCGTCAGGTGACGTGGCCGCCGCCACCGCAGTCGTCTCCGCCTCCGCGTCTTCCCTTGTCACCGGCCGGGTGCATCGATCGTCCAACGCCAGCACCGTTGCCAGCTCCGAGTTCGGTGTCTCTGCTCCAGGTGGCGACGGTGCAAACACTGGCGATGCTACGTCGACACCGACCAAGCCCCGTGTGGGCCGCAGGCGGCGCGCCAGGCGCAGTGGCACGTCGCCGTGGCTGCCGTCGTCCAGCTCGGACGCCAGGTCCGTTGGCAGCGGCAGCTTCACACCCACCAAGCCAGCTGGGCGTCGGCGCCGCGGTCTGCATGCAACACGCGTGTCCAGGGCTCAAGCAGCACCCACCACCAGCTCGAGCGCGAGTGTCGCCGAGAGGGATGGGGGTGGGGGTGGCGACCGGTCGCCGCCTCGGCGGAGTCGCTCACCTCGGCACCGGGTTGGGAGGGTGTCGGGTGCGGGTTCCGAGGCGCACAGCGTGGCGCAGAGCCAGGGGCAGAGTCGCGGCCGCAGCCGCAGCCGCAGCCGCAGCCGCAGTCGCAGCCGATCGCCACGCCAGTCACGGGTGTCCGGAGCGGGCGCCGGTGCGGACGGCCGCGGCAGCGACATGATGATGCGGCTGGGCACACGGTCTCCGCGAGTGAGCGGTAGCCACACGCCCATGTCGGGCAGCGTGGCCAGTCTATTTGGCGGCCCGGCGTCCGTGTCCTCGTTCCGCACCAACGGCGCCACCACGCTACCGGGTGGTCGCCCCCGCCCCCTCGACTCGTACGTCAAAATCGGCGAAACGCGCCGCCGCCGCAAACCCGCGACGATCCCGGTGGGTGCGTCACAGGGCAAGCGGGGCGACGGTGACAAGGGCGAGCAGCCTGCCAACCTGCTGCGCGTGCTGGAGACCATTCCCGATGGGGGGGTAACCGAGTCGCGGGACAAGTACGGCGAGCGCAGCCTGAGTGTCGTGCTGCCGCCCGAGTTCTGTGACCTGCTGCTGCGAATCGGTCCCCAGCGGTTCACCGCCACGATCCAGGCCTGGCCAGAGGTGGGGTTTGTGCACGCGGTGGCCGTGTTGCCCCACGAGGTGTTCCCGAACATCTCCACCGGGTTGAGTCAGCTGCTGCGGCTGGAGAGCCTGTCCATCCTCGGACCACACACCGTCCGGCTGGTCCGCGTCAAGACTCTGACGCCCAAGGGCGCATGCGTGGTGCCTTCGCTTGGCGGCGGCGTGTCCTTCCACATCCCTCCTACCTCCAACTCCAACTCCGCGACCATGACAACTATCACCACTGGAGATGACGCCGGTGCGGACGCTGATGCGGATGCGGGTGCGGGTGCGGGTGCGGATGCGGGCGCTGCAAGCACCACAGGCACCGGTTCCGGCGATCAGGGCGCGGAGGGTGGGGTGTCGGCGGTCGCTTCACATGTCGCCTGCGAGGGGGAGGTGGAGGTGGACAGCGATCACGACGCCGCCGCCGCCGCTGCTGCCGCTGCTGCTGCCCTGCGGCGTGGCCTGTTCTTGTCCCGCTCCACGTCCAACACCTCCACTGGCTCCATGGGCAGCCGCTCACCGGGTGTCGCTGCCGCCGCTGTGACCGGTGACAATTCGCTGCCGGCGGCGGTGGCAGCGGCGGTACGGCCGGCGGCGTCCTCCACGTCTGGGCTGCACCGTGACGGCAAGTTCGGGTCCGGCCACACCACACACAGCTCCGGCGGGGGCGGCGGCGGGAGTGTGCAGCGGTCGTCCGTCCACCGGAGCAACAACACGCCGTCGTCCGTGTCCAGCCGGCGGCGCCTGCGACTGACCGAGCACCTGGCAGGGCACTTTGACAGGTTGAAGGAGCAGCGTGACGCCCACCAGTCCGCGCGCCAGCGCCAACAAACGGCCCTGGCTCGCGTGGAGGCGCTGGAGCATTTCTTTGGCACCTTCCGCCCGCCGCCGAAGCTGCGCCAGTTCACCTTCTCCGGCCACAAGTGCAAGTTGCGCGTCCGGCGGCGCAAGGCGGCACGGCACCAGGGCCGTGGCTCGTCCAGCGACTCCTCCAGCAGCTCCGACGAGGAGTTTGAGCCCACCGCGGCGTCACTGGCCACGGATCAACCCACCACGTCTGGCACGATTCGCGTGGTCAAGGCCCTGCTGGCGTGCGTGTCCAAGGTCACGCGCAGTCTGCGGGCGTTGGATTTGTCCCACAACCGCATTCCTGCTTCGGGGCTGCTGCTGCTGCGTGACATGCTGAAGCGCCTCCCCCCCACCGCACCCCTGCGCACCATTGACGTGTCTGGCAACGCGGACACGGTCGCGCGGGTGGGGGTGTATCGTGAGTTCTACCAACGGTATGTGGAGCGGCAGCCCCGGAAACAGAACGGCGTGGACCGGGTGCTGGAGCTGTCGGGCGTCGAGTTGTTCAACGAGCAAGCCATGGCGGTGACGGAGCTGCTGCCGGCGCTGAACCGCCTCACCATTCACCGCAGCCACATCAACGCGCTTGGCCGGGCCTTGGCTGTGGGGCTTGGCAACACCACCACGCTGCGTGAACTCGACCTTGCCGAGAACGACTTGGGGAATGACAGCGCACGTTGCATCGCCAACGGCTTGTCGGAGAACTCGTCCGTGGCGACGCTCAAGCTGAAGGGCAACCCCATCACGGCTGCTGGCGTTGCGTCTCTGCGTCGTGCGCTGGTGTCATCCCGTTGTGTCCTGCGCTCGGTGGACTTGGCGCCTGACAATCCCGAGTTGGCGTTGGTGATGCGCATTCGCGAGGAGTTTGCGTCGCAAGACGTTGACCTCCACGACGCAGACTTGGACGACTCGTCGGTGGGCGTGCTGTGTGATCTCATTCGTTCCTCCCGGGATATCACGTCCCTTGACTTGAGCGGCAACATGAACTTTGGCATCGAGTCCGCTGTGCTCGTCGCCAAAGCGTTGGCTGACAGCGGTGCGACGTTGGAGGCGTTGAACCTGTCGTCCACAGCCATTCGACCGGAAGATCGCAACCGCCTGGAGCACACCATCCATGCGTCAGCTCGCACTGCCGACCTCCGAGACTCCATGTTGGATGCAATGGTGTTGTGCTCACCCCACTCACCCCGCCCCCTGACGTTCGACATGGATGCGACATCGTACGCGTCGTCACCTTCGATACGCACCGTGAGCACCCGTCAGTCATCTCGCTTTGGTTCTCCTCCCATCCGTGCCGTGTTGTCGCGCAACACCGACCCCAGCCCACAAGCAGGTGGCGCCTACCCCCCCATCGCCTCCCCTCGACACGGCGTGTTCAGCGCCGACCCACCTGCCGAAGTCAGCACGCCCGTGGCCGTGGGACCACCAAAGTCATCGTCAAGCGCTGGTGCCGACCGAGGCATGCACGGTGCGTCGTCTGCGTCTTCGCTGCACAGCGCTGCAACTGCAGCAGCCGACGCAGGCGCGGACGCCCCAGGCACTTCAGCAACAACGCAGACAATTGCGTCAGACTCTGCAGCAACAGCAACAGCAACAGCAGCAGCAGCAGCAACAGCGCCCGCAGCTGCTTCACAAGCTGTTGTCGTCAAGCGCTCCGCCCGTGATCGACCTAGTAGGTTCATGTTGGGTCACCGTCGCTCAAAATCCATGTCGGAGCGTGATGTGCTTGCACTGGAGCGCGAAGCAAGTGGTGTGCCGACACGTGCACCTGCGTTCTTGGTGCATGGTGAAAAGAAACCCAGCTTCCGAGGCGCGGATCCCAAGAACTTGGAGTCTGCGCGTGCCTTGGTGCAAGCCAATGCGGTCATTCAGAGGCTGCGGGACTTGGTGAAGCCGCAGAAGCCACCGACTCGACGCGTCATCCCTGGCACGAGACCACGATCGCCAACGCTATTCAAGGGAGTTGAGGTGCGCTGCTGCGCGT
>Ga0213833_1000336_pt1 | contig 56157 bp, 15 predicted proteins | sample SWATP21_FD_160575 | JGI IMG/M metagenome (GOLD analysis project Ga0213833, IMG submission 160575) | Coastal seawater microbial communities from Marineland, Florida, United States - SWA TP2 #1 | ecosystem: Environmental > Aquatic > Marine > Coastal | place: USA: Florida | collected 2016-08-14
CAGCACAGAGCACAGCCTTCACCGACGGCTGCATCGCGCAGCATTCCGCGTGGCGGACGCAAACGTCCTCGTCCTGCAGATCCAGACGTGGACAGTTCCGGGGAAACAGAGCTCATGCTGCCCCACGCTCTGTACTACACGCAGGTGCTGGGCAGTGCTTTTCACACTGCACGCTTTGCTGCGAGGTACCTAACGCCCAAGTAGCCTACATTGCCGTGCGGTCAGTAACCTAACTATGTGGCACGTCCTTGGACGTATTTGTCAACAGCGGGGGTTTGTCAGGCGCGAAGCCGTTGTCGCGACAAGGCACCAACCAGCTTCGTCAGCCCGTTGTCAACCCCGCATCCAAGAACAAGGTTGGGCTGGGTGGCTGCGTGGTTTTCCGCAACCACACCACACCACGTTCATGACAGTGCGATTGTGCTTGCTTCACAAACCTCCCCTCTTAGGCCTATCCTGTTCACACACAAGACCTGATGTTCACGATCCAAGTGTATGATCGCCGGAAGAAAGCGGGACCTGTGCAGGTTCGACCGCCATCGACCTCTTTTGCTTGTCGCGTCGCATGTATGTCGCGATCCAACTAAACTAGGCTGCTTGGTGCTTGGGATGTTGACTCAGGAGTTTCAAGTTCTTGGAAGTAACCGTCTCACTGCGTTACGGGACCGCATCTATTGCCTGTGTGACCACACCCCACAAGGTTGGGGTGGCTGCGGGCACCTTGCGCCTCACGTGTCTCACTGATGAACCTGTGCTTGTTTCGCTTGGTTATTCGCTGCTGCTGCTGCTGTTGCAGCAAAAGAGCGTGTGTCGAGCTATTTTTTCTTCGGAAGCACCTGCTTTGACGACATGCGAGACCCGCGAGCCGTGTCGCTCAGTTTGCCAGTGAGAGAATGGGCTGCTGCGAACAGGTCTGGCTCGCCGGATGTTCCGCCTGCACTTCACAAGAGCCAACCAACCTCCCTGACTGTGTCCCCGTGGCGCGGAATGGTGTCTTTTGTTGTTCAGTGATCAAGGTGGTTGGGGATTGATCCAAGGCGGTGACATGCATGACACCCGATTTGGCGATGTGGAGCTATCAGTTGGTGCACACTACTTGTACTGCCACCAAGGCGATTGTGAGCACATTGTCATCGTGACAGATGTGCGCCAAGTCACTTCCAGTGATCCTGGCAACTGGTTTAGCTACCCTGTGCATACATACCAAGCGACAGTTGAGCACCGCATGTGCTCTGTTTGCTTGGTGGAAGTGGCTGCGTGCGTGCTGCAGCTTGTGCCCTGCATGAAATCAGCACTCCAACCGTGCGTCGCTTGTATTTCGCAGGTTCATCTGCTACGGCGACCGCAACGCTTGCACAAACCCGGATGTCTTTTGTGAACGGTGCTACAACGCCCTTCACTACTCTGCTGAAGGCGAGCTGCTGTACTCTGACTTTTCTGTATTCCCGTACTACCATGAGTACAAGTAGGAAGCGCGTACATACACATGTTCGTCACATGCTGGCTCCTAGCTACACACAATTCTCGACGAGCAACACCACCACCACCATGCAAGCGCATCAACAAGCAACAATTTCAACAATTTAACCGTGGCGGAAACCCATCAGGGCGGCGGCAGCGAACGCCGCACGGCCCGGGATGTTGTAGCTGAGCACAGCCATCAGGCGACGCCACTGTGTGGTGATGTCGGCGCGCGTGATGTGACCGTCGCCATCGGTGTCCACAGCCTTCACAATGTCGTCACGGACCTTCAGCCAGTCGACGTTGATGTATCCAAAGTACCGGAGGGTCTGGCAACGGTGGAGACGCAACACACACTGAGGTGAGACGAGTCATGGGGGACGACAGCAAACGTAGGCTAGCGATAGTACCTGGAGGGCAATGAAGGAAAGGCCGACGAAAAGAAGGGCCACACGGCCCACCTTCTTGATGGCGTAGCCAGAGCTGTAGCCAGCAAGCAGGCCAAAAGAGATGCGAGAGCCCGTCTTGAACGTGTCGCTTTGGATGAAGTCTGAGGTAGTCGTCTGTCAAAGCACGCGAGAGCAGCTTGGGGCAGCACACGCACAAGCGTACCGGCAAAGTCCGTGGCGCCATCAGACGGCTTCGCATCAACGGGGGCCTCAGGCATCGAGAGGGGTGTGCTTTCGTCCACCGGCTCGCCACCATCCATGCAGTAGGCTGGGAACCGGGCACAGAAGGTCAGCCTGCCGACTCTCTAAGAACGGCAGCGCACACACCACGGACCGGGTTGCTGGAGGAGAAGAACGTACAGTCCAACAGCGCCTGTGCCAATGGCAAGCCCACGCGGGGCTGGGCGGCGTGCCACCACAGCAGAGCCACGAGAGCGGGTAACTGCGAGCAAGCGCGCACATCATGCAAACAAACACGCGTGTGAGCGAGGGAGGCAGCCCGAGTTTGCGCGGATGCGCACTGCCAACTTACGTGCAAACGCGTCACATTTGGTAACCACGGAGAAAGAACGGCGTTGTGCCAAGCGGGCCACTGCGAACACACGGCAAAGACGCATGGGTGAGCACGCTGGCTACCGCGGCAAAAACAGCATGCGCTGCAGGCAGGAGCGGCCCGCCACACCCACACTCTCCCGGGAAAGCCGCTTTGCCGGCCACTGCCAACGCCCACACCTACGTACAAGGACCCGCGGATCGGCGAGAGAACTTTTGGGCGTGCTGCATGACAACGGGAGCTGACAGAGCAGGCAGGGAACACAACAGAGACGGACGGCGTTGAAGGCGCAACCACGTGGCCCATGCGCGTGGGCTATTTTGGCATGACATTTGAGATCCTCATGACGTGCTGACAATCCAGCTGCAGCCCAAGCTCCTCTCAGCTATGGCGATGCGCCGCGCTCTTGGGCTCCATACGGCGCTTGCAGCGCGTGCCTCATCCCTGACATGTGTGGCACGGTCGGGGCTGCGCTCGGAAGCGCTTCTGCCTCGTGTGGTTACTCCGGCAGCGACTCATTTGCTGGTCACTGCTCGGTTTGCTGGGCACTCCAAGGTGAGTGAGTAGTCAGTTCAGCAACGTCCGTGGTGTATGCCATGCGTTCCTGCACCGTCCTGCCTCATGATGTATGAAACTGTGTGATACTTTGGCGCGTTTAATTTTCACTCGCAGTGGCATAATATGGTACGTCCCGTGGGTTTGTTGTCGCAAGCTTTAGGTGATGATCTCACCACACGTTTTGCTGTTTGTGCTGCAGCGCCACCGCAAAGCGGCTGTCGACAAGGTACACTCGCAGTTGCCGTTCCTTTCCTTTCCTTTTTGCTTTTGTATTGCCGTGGGGTGGGTACTGTGCGCACATGTGCTTACAGCTCTGTTGCCGAACAGAAAAAGTCAAAAATCTTCTCCAAGCTGTGTCGCGAAATCACTGCTGCCGCCAAGCGTGCGTGCTGTGCTGCGCTTTTGTATGATGTCGCCACTCTGCTCTCCCTGATTCTCACGATGGTGGGCACACTTGTTTGTTTCGTTTGTTTCAGTCGGTGACGATCCAGACATGAACATTCGTTTGGCATACGCCATTGACCGTGGCAAGGCTGCCAACCTGCCACGAGAGAACATCGAGAATGCCATCAAACGTGCTGCAGAATCTGGGAGCGGTGCGTCGTCTGTTTTTTTTTCTACATGTGTTTCTGAGCTGCCATGGGCATGTCAGCAGCAAGCTGAAGTTCAGTTTCCAAACACACACGTGCTTCCTGTTGTGTTGGGTTGTGCCACAGCTGATGCCGAGGAGACCGTGTGGTATGAAGGGCGTGGGCCTGGAGGCACTGCTGTTTTGGTGCGGAGCTGGTGTCCCATGTGTCTCTTTGCGCACTACAGCTGAGTGGTACCTACATTGATTGACCCTCTTGCATTTGCAACCATGCTCAGATTAAGGCACTGACCGAGAATCGGAAGAGGACAGCTCCTGCTCTTCGATCCATTTTCTCGAAGAGTGGCGGTGCGTCGCTAGCGTTTGCAGTGTTGCATCTTTGCTTTGTTCTGTTGAGTTCTTGACAAGTGTGGCACATACAGGGGAATTGGGAACTAGCGGTTCCGTATCGTGGATGTTTGACGTCACAGGCCGCTGTGTTGTGAATGTTGTGGACGGCGTGGACCCGGAAGAAGTCATGGATGCCGCGGTTCGTTCATGCGTGCGTATTCTCCTTTGGATACTCCTGACACCATTCCGTGTGCCCCACGGACTGGCGATACAGATTGAAGCCGGTGCGGACGACGTCGAAGTCGATGAGTCAGTCGTGACTGTGATCGTGGAAGACCCAAAAGCAGTAGGGGGACTTCGCGACGCCTTGGTAGCGGCAGGCTTTCCTCCCGCTTCTGTAGCTGTGGAGCGCACGCCGCAGGTTTGTGCATGCAGTGGGGAACGCAGTGAGCTCCTTTCTCATTGTTGGCGTGACACCTTGTGTTTGCAGAGCACAGTTGAGTTGGAGGAGGCAGCGGAAGAATCTTTCGGTGCGTGTTGATGGCACCTGTTGTGTGGTGAGGAGGGGTGCTCATCACTTGCACCTGCTGTCATCAGTACACTTCTTGGACCAACTGGACGACAATGAAGACGTTCAGGAAGTTTACCATAATGCAGAGGGCGGAGAAGAGGACGAAGGATTGGCACAGGGTGACGACGAGTGACTGCGTGGTGATGTGTAGCGTGCTGTTGTGTCACATCTTGGGTCCACAAGCACAGCCAATTCTGCAGTCATGCTCACTGCCACTGCGCCCTGTGCCAGTGCGTCGTGCAGCCACCCGCAGCGAAAGAGCGCTGTTGACACTAAAACGACCTGATGGCCAAGTTGAAAAATATGATATTACAAGTTGACGGGATCACTGCAACAGTGTGCGGTGAAAATATTTATTCGTGAACGACGGTGCCTTCAGTGTGCGCAGTGTGCACCTCTTCGCCGTGCTGTTGCGCGTTCGCAGAGGACACCAATGACGAGACAAGATCCGATCCCGAATAGCCTTCTTCTGTGTCAAAAACGGCAGAGGCAATAAGGTTGGCGACGGGGTCCGAGCTGCAATCTTCGTCCTCATCGCTCTCGTTCACTTGAAATCCAATGCTAGCGCTTAGGTCTCTCAACGAACGGAATCCGACATTTGACCGCATTGACAGATTCACGTTCCTTGCTGATGCATTAGTGGCAGTACTCGTGGTGGCAGTGCGAGGACCTGGACGTACAGTAGGTCCTACGATTGGGTCCAGCGTTCCACCACGTGCACCAACTCGAGCAGCGAAGACGGCGCCGTTTCCAAACGGTGTTACTCCTGCTTCACCGGGTGTTGTCACTAATGCTGGTGCTGTTGAGAACGGAGAAGTTTGAGGAATTTGGCCCGGGGATGTGGTAGCTTGAGGGAGTGGCACGTCCATGATTGGATTTGGTTGGACAAGGGAAGGCGTGTCAATGTACCCTGATGAAGACTCACTGGGCATGACAAAGCGGGCAGAATCAGTCTCATGGGCGGCTGTGGGGTTCACGATTTGACTCTCGGTATCGTGCTCTTGTTCCATCCTTGGCAACGAGTGCGGGGCTTCGTTCGTTGTTGTTGCGCCCGGCACATCCTGCACGCCCTCTTGTTGCGGCGGCGGCGGAATGATAGTCACTGGAGTACTTGTCTTCTTCAGAAGCCTGCTGCCGCCCTTGCGCTTGCACATAACGCACACGCCAACGCAGCATGCCACCAGGAATGCAACGCTTGCAACGGCGATGCCCACCACAGCACCCGTTGACAATCCTTGCGCTGGCCTGTATTGCAGCACCAGAATGGGGTCCTCACGAGTCGCTGGTGGGGGCACAATGGTGGCGTTCGGGTGATGCGCAAGGAACACCCGCACAGTGCCAGATACCTCCGGAGCAAGAATCGTGAGCACCACGTCCCAATGCTGGACAGGAGTAGCATCACCTGGCGCGTCCTGTCCTTCCTGTGGTGCCACAACCACGGAGATTGGCATCGGGGCTTCAACGCGGATGTGCTGCTTGGTGACGCCCAGCACACCTTGGGCTCCAAAGTCAAGGACCACATTAAAAACAGTCAACGACAAATGGTCGGACAGATCAGTTGTGGAGAAACCGGCCTGGAGCAAGATACTGCCGGGTTGCACTGTGACAGGCGCAGGTGCATATGCCACGACTTGCTTGTCACCAAGTGCGCCTCCAGCAGGAACGGCAGTGTTTGGTGGTGACACCGCACCGTCACGGATACCCAGCGTGATGGCGGTATTGGCAAAGTACTCGCCCGTGACACGAAGCACAACGCGCCACCTGTCGCTCACTCCGGCACTAGTGAGCGCCCGCGTGTGGCTCGCATCAGCAGGTGCTTTCAAGCGCCGCCGAACTTCTGGAGCCACCTCCACAACGTCTGTGGAAACAGATCCAGACGACACCACAACGTCGTCTGCTGTGAGATTTGCAACCGGCGCCGAGAAGATGATGCCGAATGAGAGCTCCGGTGAGGTTGTAGGCGAGGGTGTTGTGGCAACGATAGTGGCAGTGATTGGCAAGAACGACACGTTGGCGCTGGCGGCAAACTGTGGAGTAGGGTGGCGGCACAAATCGACACCCGCAGTCACCTCAGTGGCAGTAAAGTTGCTGACCAAGCGCACTTGCCAGGCCCAGCTGGGTGGTTCCGTTGCCACTTGTGTTATCTGAGAGTCCATCACTGCTCGAACAGTACCCGCGACAACACGGACATGCTCACCAAAGCCAATGACGCGTTGTGCAAAGACAACCTTGAATGGGATGACATCAGTGGTGACTGGGAACGGACCAGGCAGTGTCATAACAACCGTAGGTGTCGCGGGCTGGTATCCCAACCAGAACCCGTTGTTCGTGCCAGGGTGGTTGGGTGTGGCAATTGCTCCACTGTACGCCGGAATGGAGACGGTGACGCGAGGAACAGAGCCTGACGCCGGGCACCACTGAAGTGGTGAGGTGACAGTCACGTTCACCACCCACGTTTGACCCGCCGCGACACTGACTGGTGTGCTGACATTCAACGTGGCTCCGTCGCTGGCTGTTGCATGGAAGTCGCTGCTGGAAACTCCCACGACAGGGACATCAAATGACATGGAAAACGTCAACATATCTCCAAAGACAACGGTGCCTGAGGGTCCCATGGAAGAGGAGAAAGTGGGCGTAGGCATCGGTTTGCAAGGGCTGTTGCCCCATGAGGTCGCATTCAGCAGTGCGAAGTCTGTGAAACATGCGCCACACGTTCCCGCCGGCGTGTGCGCTGAACACGTGGCACGCTGAAGCACGGAACAAACGGGCCCATTGCAACCGCAGTCGCCAGGGACAAGGCGAGTCGCATCGTTGGGACACTCATCGCGACAGTCTTCCGTCCCGTCACCGTCAGAATCTTGATCGGACTTGCCACACCCACACAAGCCCGGGACGATCTTCGCAGCATCCAAGGGGCACTCATCATGGCAGTTCGCCAGAATGTCACCGTCCGAATCCTCATCAGACTCTCCACACCCACAAGAGCCTGGTTCTGATTTGTTGGGATCGTTGGGGCAGCGGTCGACGCAATCTGGAATGTTGTCACCATCAGTGTCCGTGGGGTCTTCTGCCTCACCACAACCACAAATTCCGGGCTCTGTCTTTGCGATGTCAAGATAGCAACCGTCAAGACAATCTGCAACACCGTCGCCGTCGGTGTCGTGCACAAGGGTGCAAGCAACAACGTCCACAGTCCAGTTCACCGTTGATGACATGCCGCCGTCATGGTCGACAGCTACAAGCGACACGTTAAAGCGGCCGGGCTCTGTGATGTTCGACACTGTGATCGTCGGCAGTGAGGCATTGGAGACAATGATCCCAGCATCCTGGAGGCTGGAAAAAGAACCACCACCGTCCGATGTGGCGTATGAGACACCCCATGTCATACCCACAATCTGACCATCCAAGTCAGCGGAGTCAGTCGCTGACAAGGTGAAATTCGCGGTGCTGTGATTACGTAGGAACGCCAAAGCCGGTCCCGATATTATCACAGTGGGCAAAGCATTGAGAACAACTGTCACAACGGCCGTGTCGCTTTGTGCAGCGACGTCGTTCGTCGTGACGGAAAGGGACACCTCCGTCACTGAGCCAATTTCAAGGTTGCTCAACACAGCACGCAGAGGATCCTCAACAGGAGACCCAACGACAGGACTTGTGGCCTGGGGAGGTCGAGAGTAGCGAGGTCGTGTTGCCAAAGCATCCACAGACCAAAGAGCAGAAAGCGCAGCTCCTTCTGGGTCAAAAGATGCCCAGCCAGAAAGTGGTATCGTCACAGCGGTTGCTCCTACTTGCGCATGGGCCACGATCCGAGGCCAGCGACCAGACGGTGGGCGTGTAATTGGCAGGTTCACTGTGGCTCCTTCTGGATGGATACTTGCTGTTGGTGGTGCATCCAGCCACAAGAACGTGCTGACAGAGGATTGTGCTTCCTGCTCATCCACAACAGTTAGTGATACTTCCACCACACCACGTCCACGAATGCTCGCATGTGCGAGAGACGCGTTGATGTTGTCAATGTCGAGTGGCAGGGTCGTTGCGGCGGCTGCATCCCAAGGAGTTAGTGACCAGTGATGGGACACGATGGCACCGTCGCGGTCGAAACTGCCGGTGCCGTTCAGAGTAAAGTTGTCACCGTGTGGAAGCTGATATGCGTCCACGACTCCAGTTGTGGCATGCTGCAGTAGCACCAGGGTAGCGTTGATCACGCCTCTGTTTGCGCTGTTGGCAAGATGGGACGAAGTGAGGTGGCGGAGTTCTGTCGAAGTCAGCGTGGAAACAACGAGAGCGCCGTCGTGCACGTTTGACTCCAACACCGGCGTTGGCCGGAGCTGGTAGTACAGTGCAAACTGTGTCAAGTGGCAAATGTCGACAGAGTACTGTCGAGAAGTGTGATTGACATGTGAATATCGTTGCGCGACGGGACATGTGTCCTGAGCACGCACCCACTCGCCCGTGGCAGTGTCAAAGATAGTAAGCTCTGGTTGCCAATCCGCAGGTGCTGCTTCATGTTCCAGAATGGCCCCCACGTCATACAGCATGGTGATGCGAATGGGCGTGGCAAATGCATACCCCTCCTGCACATTGCCCGAACTGTCCCGCGCTTTCAACGTGAATGAGTAGTTGCCAAACCGGAGGTTTTGGGCTGGAGGTTGGATTTTGGAGGCGTTGACGGCGTCACCGCTTTTGACGTCGTCATTCGTCACAGTTCCACCAATCAACTGTGCCGACTCTGACACGGCCCCAGCTGGGACGTCGACCAACGCAACTGTTACTGGTGGTCGTTCCTCATCGGAGAGAAGGGTGTCAGTGGCGGTGGAGTTGCCATCATCCGTTTCATTTGACGTGGATGCGCAGACCGGGTCCAACGCCATCACACCGCCACGACTCTCATCGACCTGAAGCTCTCCCTTTCCGAGCGCCACACCGTTCGATGACACCAACGGAGACACCAACCCTACAGGGTTAATGGCAAAAACGTTGGCATAGACAGTGTCGCCGTTCTGTGGAGCTTGATCAAACCCTTCCTCTATCAGCCCTGAGAACGTGGCGTTGCCACTGGACACCGGGCCGCGGATGTTCTCACTGCCGGGTGAAGTGCCGAACGAAAGCACGTATTCGAGCACGCCAGATTCATCGTCAACACCGTGGTACGATGCCAGGAGTATGTTCAACAAGGATTGTGTATCCACATCCACACCTTGCTGAATACCATCAAACACGGTCGTGACGTTGGGTGGGGTAGTATCATACACCATACCGTCGCTGCAAACCACAGGAGAGAAAAGTCCTGCACGGTTCTTCGCCACAACGCATCCATAGTACCAGCTTCCGTGCTCCAACTCCGCGTCACGCAGCACAAACGAAGAGTTAGAAGGATGTACTGACGTCCATCCCATAATGTCCATATCGTCCGGAGTGTGCCCAAACGCAACAGAGAACTCTTCCAAGCCACTTTCCTGATCACCCCAGCCGCAACACCAGGACACCGCAAGATATGACGCGTTGGTTTGTGCGTCGATGTCTGACGCACATGACGAACACACGGTGTCGTTGCTAGTGATAACAACATCATGCACCTTCCCAGCGGTTGGCGGCGTCCAGTCAATCCCGAACCTGTCAGAAGTTTGCGTATTGCGACGACCGGAACGTGACACAACCGTCACATCCACCTCATACTCACTGGCAAGAGGCAGTGTCGGCAAAGAGTCATTGGTGGCCGTGAAAAAGTAGGAGTGTGGTGCCGCACACACACGCTCATCGCAGGCTTCGCAAACTCGCGAGATACCACCCGCAGACCATTGCAATGCTGATCCACTGAGAAAGCTACATGCTTTGCACACGCTGGGGATAGCAGCATACTCGAGCGAGGCGGGGTACCGCATGGATCCTGCCCAACAAAATGAAGCGCCAAAGACGCGACCCGTCCCAGAAGCAAGCAACGAACCAGACTGTGGTGTGTTGCTGGCATGACCGCTCCGCGACGGCCACGTCCGAGCGAGTGGCGAGCCAAACACAATGACACCGCCGCCTACAGCAACACTGCTGCCGGCACCAAAGGCGGTGCCCTGCTCTTGGCCAAGAGAGCTGTAGTACTGCGACTGTCGTATCACAGCAACAATCTGGCAGACTGAAGCAGGATACACGCCTTCAGGCAACAAGGAAGCCCTCGAACGGTTCGCAGTGGTGTTTACACGGATGACAACGACCAGGTTTGCTCCAGGAGCTCCAGCAACGACCAGAGCTGTGCCGTTCGAGTGTGGTCGATTCGGAATGGCGGCGGGCGCACCATCACCCAAGGCGGTGGCTATACTGACGCTGTATCCCATGCCACCAGCCGCAGCGACTCCGGACATCACACACAAGGGGTGAATGCTATCACTCGTGCCACTGGTGTTTGTTGCGAAAATTGTGACTTGGCCTTCGCCGCTTTCGCCAGCATCAGCATCACCAACGACAAAGAACCCATCGGCAGCTGCCGTTGCAGTACCGAATGCGTGGCTGGGAGTCTGTGACTGGACAGTCAGGGCATCAACACTCACCAGGGCACCAGCAGCACTCCCGAGCGGAGGGACACTGAACGTATGCACAACACCCAGGGATGAGTCTAGTGCTGCGCCGTCAACATGAGACGGGCACGATGAGGCATACGGTGGGGCACTGTTGGTGCTATTGGCGCCTTGCCAAGCCCGCGACAAACATGTGGATGACTCCGAAACGGTCAACAACTGGAGGGGCTGCTGAGAGGACGCCAAGGTGGAAGACAGCGTCAGCGACACGCCGAAGGCGTGGTCCCGGGGTTGCGCCAGAATTCGAACCAACGGACGCGCGGCAACCTGTGGACCATCTCCAAACTGCGCGCGAAGCAAGACAACCGCACGGGCACTGCTGCTTCCGAGAACACCAGAAACTGTGACAGCTACGAGCGTGTCGTGGGTCGCAATCGCAGCGGTGAACGTAGATCCTGTAAAGGTGTCTCCAGACTCTGAATCCACGAACCGAAACAGAGAGTGCTGGGGAGACAGTGTGAACAACGTGTCCATGCCACCAGAGCCAGTAGAAGCTTCACCCGCATGGAGGTCATGCACGATGGCGGGTGGTGGTGTGCGCACAGACAAAGCGTCTTGTGTGGCGAAAACAAACAGATTGCCAACGGCGATGTGGACTTGCTGTCGCGTATGGTCTTCGGTGTCCATCGACTCTACGACACCAGCATCAGTCCGCAACTCGTGTGCGCGCACTGTGTGCTGTTGCGCTGTTGCATCCAGAAGGTCAGTCACCGTCGCAAACCCAAGGCCAGACACCACCAAGAAGCGGCGGCGTCCCACATGAATTTGGGTGCCAAAGTGCGGGTGATGGGTGCTCACTGGCCGCCAGTCCCACTCTTCGCGCATAACCACCGGGTTGTGCTCGCTGTACGACGAACAACAGCCTGACCAATCAGACACGATATCAGGACCAGTTGAGGTGGAAGCCATGATCACAACACTCGTGTCGTTGATGTTGAAGGTGTCTTCAGGCGGCACGTCTTCCACCAGCTCGGTAGAGTTGCCCTCGTCACCTTCAAACACCAACACCTGTGATGTGGTGCTGTTGACGGGAAGCCCATCGGCGCCAAACCCGTTCGCTTCAGCAGACAGGCGCACCTCCGTGCTGTTGGCCGGTGGCGTGGCCGCAATGGTGGTGTTTGCGACGTCTGGTATCCGGCGAATGCGCCATTCCATACGTGAGACAGGGACCACAGCGACGGAAGCTGCCTTCACCACCGTTGAGTTGTCTGTTCCGTCTGTTCCGTCTGCGGAGGGTAGCGAATTCCCGTCGGTTGGCACCAAACACTCAAACGGAACTGACCGCTGATGCAGCGGGTCTACGTTGGTGCCCCAAGTTGCCGATATGCTGTGGTTAGATGTGATGAAGCGTGGTACGAACCACGGGTCCTGTCCAGCATGCGGTTGGCTCATACACGGATCCGCGTTGTCGAACACAATTCCGTCGCTGGAGGCCACTGTTTGCAAGCCTGCCGCGTTGGTGATTCGGACCAGCACAACATACGTGTTTCCAACAACAAGATCGACATCAGCCCTAAAAGCGGTCGTGGCATTGCCAACATCCAGCCAGTCCGTGACCATGACCCCGTTGTCAACCACATGCAGGCGCATAGCGTGACCAAAACCGTACTGGAGTGGAGGCATATCCAACGTACGACCATTCGCCTTCAGGAACCGTGTCACAGAGTCCCGCAACAAGGAGCCTGGATCAGAAGCGGAGATTGGGTTTCCAGTTCTAGGATCAAGCACCATCACCGCCCATTCATAGGAGAGGCCAGTCGAACCCGTTTCTTCGTCCACCCATTCGCCCCACAGCGCTTCCACAGCTGCCACAGCAGCGTCGCCATAGTCAGCATCCCCATCGCTCGCAGTGGTTCCGTTGTTGAAGTCTACAACGTCAAAGATGTAGCCACCATGGGGTGGGGTGGTATCCACAACGGTTGATATGGATGAACGTTGTCGAGTTGACAACCCAGCGTGATTCACAGCCACTACTTCCGTGCAGTATCGGTGTCCATGCTGCAAGTCTAAGCTTGCAGTTGAAAACTGCAGAGCGAGCCCCACGTCCACAGGGGCCAGTGCGAACGCCTCAGTATCGATGTCCACAACGGCGACTGTGTAGAAAGCAATGCCACTTTCCATGTCCACCCACGGATCCCATTCAGTGTTCCACTGATGGCGACTGGCTGTTGCCACAAGCTCTGTACCGTCGAGAGACGTCGTCGTGGAGACATACGAGGCGATGGGACCAGACAGGTCGATTGCCACGACACTGGAGTACCGAACAACACACAGATTCACTCCATCGCATGCTCGTACGCTAATCAGCGCCGTTGCTGGAGCGCGAACATCGCTTGTTACGTTCACCTGCGGTACCAAGCCGGTGTCAGGATCGACATCAGAGTCCGGCGTGACGTCGTTGAATTTGGATACGGAGTTTGCCACCGCTTCATCCGCGAAGGTCTGTGCCAGTGCCATGGCCGTGGCATTGATGTCGTCTTTTGTGAACACAGCATAGCGCTTGTTCGCATCCACATCTTTGCACTGCGCCAAGGACGATGGCTCAGTGACAGATGAACCAATACAAATATGGAAGGACTGAACACCCGTGCTAGAGTCTCGGAACCCACCCCAAGCCACATGAAGTGGGGCAAATCCCGCGTGCCACAGCGGTTCGCCATGTGCGAGCGCTTGCATGACAATCGATTGGGCGACAGTAACGTCCTCCCTCGACATGTCCACCGACTGTGTAACATCGATGCTGGTCATCGCACCGACGAGTCCATATGAGAGAGCGTGAACGAAGCCGCCACGTGGTGGCGCAGTGTCGATAATGAAGGGGTCGGAGCGAGATTCTCGCGTACGTCCAGCCGCGTTGGTTGTCCGAATCACAAAGACGTACGACGTGCCTTGGGTGAGGACTTGAGATCCAAGTGTAATGGAGGTCGTGAGCCCCACATTGGAGAAAAAGGACAGTGGGTTGCCCTGTTCCTCACAATACGCCACCGCGCCGCACACAGCAACTTCATGTGATACAACGGGGACGCCGTCATCTCTGGCATACCACTCGGCAGCAACAACACGATGCTGCCCATAGACACTTCCATCGTCATAGTCCACTGCCTCCACCGCTTGTGTCGAGACAGAAACATCAGGAAGGTAGGAACTGACGATGAATCCATCAGACATCGCAACTTGAGAGCCGCCAGCACCATTGGTAGCCTTCACAGAGAAGTACAACTTATGCCCATGGTTGGCTGAAACATCACGCAGGCAAAGCTGTAGCAGGCTAGAGCTGCCATGCACTGCACGAACACCATCTTCGTCTTCCCCAGCGGCGTCCAAAGCAAGGGGAACAGCAATGGTGGGTTGAAAGGCTTCGTGGTCGCATGTTCCGTCGCGTGTTGAGCTTAGGCACACTTCGTAGTGATCCACTCCGCTCTCCAGATCGTAAAACCCCTCTGCAACAGCACAGAAGATGGTATGACCATAACCAATGTATTCAAGATAGTCCGCGTCATCGCCAGTATTCCCATCAACAACCCGCCCTGCAACAGGGGGGGTCGAATCCACTTGCAAGGCGCTGCTTACAGCATGTGACGAGAGGTTGGACGCAGAGAATCCAACCACGGTGGCGTAGAGCGATGTGAAGTTCTGCAGCCGCTCGCGTGTTGCAGCCAGCGTGTAGTTCGTGGCAAACTCCCCACCAGCCATGAGCTTCGTGATGTTCACCACTGTCATGTGGGTGTAGCCAACATCAAAGCATGGTACGAGATCCACAACAGCTGGAGATGTACCAACACACACCTCGTAGCGTTCCACTCCACTTTCGAAGTCGTTCCAAGGCGTCCATTGTATCGCCACGGCGTCCCAGCTACTTTGCATAGCCAACACAGGTAGAGGCGAAAGAGAAGACACGAGTGGCACAGAAACGTTGAGAGGCGGAGGGTCAATTTCCGTGCAGACCACCATGACCGTTTCTACGTTCGTGCCGTTGGCGAATGTGGTGGTTTCGTTGAAAATAGTCCCGTTGACAACCGTCCCGTTATAAATGGTCGCGTTGATGAGAGTCTTGTTGATGATGGTCCCGTTGATGATAGTCCCGTTGATGATAGTCCCGTTGATGATAGTCCCGTTGATGATAGTCCCGTTGACGATAGTCCCGTTGATGATAGTCCCGTTGACGATAGTCCCGTTGATGATAGTCCCGTTAACAGTCGTTCCATTGAAAGGAAGTCCACCCAGAAGGCTACTGTTCGTGCCATTGACGAATGTCCCATTAGAAATGGTGCCAGGGCCCCCAATGGTCACATTGACACAAGACCATACCGGCTTGCGGCGGATCACAGGTGGCGATTGTGTGGCCTTGAACCGATCATTCATTTCGAGTGCAGCAGTAACATTGATGACCTCCACAATTCCTGGTACCGGTGGCGAGTTGTCCACAGTGAAACCAGCGCTTGACTGGCTGGCAGTAAGCCCTGCACCAGACGTGGCTTGTACACTCACGACGTATGACACCCCTGACAACAGCTCAGGGCCATTCAGCGCAATAGATGTGCGCCGGCCCACGTTGACGCGATGCAAAACGCAGGGCACATCGACCGTGCTGTTCATCACATCCCACTGAGGACAAAGAGATACCTCGTAGTGCGCGACACCAGTCTCGTCGTCCATTGCAAACCACGAAAGCGTCATATTCGTGTCTGCATCGACCGATCTGAATCGAGACGTAGAGACGCCACCAACATTTTCGGTGCTGTTCCAGGCAGAGACATGGCTGAAGACCGGAGGAGTGGCATCCACCAGAACGCCTGATGACGATGCATTGACGCAGTTCCCAACCACATCACACGCTGTGACGGTGGCGTAGTAGGTTTCACCCGTGACAAGGTGGGCATCATACAGGACAAACGAAGAATCACCTGCAGGCACTGTAATCGGGGAAACTGTATCAGTTTGACCTGGTCTGACTCCCCAGCCCACAGTGAAATGGTCGACACGTGTTTCAAAATCGACGAAACCATCCCATGCTGCTGACAGCATCGTGTCGCTCACTTGCACTTCCCTGTCCGCCTCGTCAAGGGAAGCTGCATCCCATACGACGCCGGAGGATGGGGCAAGAAGATCAATGGCGACTCCATTGCTGTAGGCAGACGATCGAAGACCGAGCTCCGACTCCACGATCACAGTGGAATAGTACATTGGCATGGGTCTTGAGCGCACAGACAGAAGCGACTGAACAAAACTTGACAAGGAACCGTCCTTCGGGCGGTCCTCATCAGCAACAGCTTGGGCAATAGCATTGCCATAAATCGGGAGCAACAGTGCTGACACGTTCAAATCAACGCCTGCAAAAGCGGTTGCTGAAAGTGCCAGTCCAACGTTGTGGCAAGGCACCACATCGCTGCCGCCAGGACTCGTGCCCACACACCACTCATAGTGATCAATGGCAGCTTCAGGCTCCTGGAACCCTAGCCATTTGGCAGACACAACGTCCAAGCTGTCTGACAATTGCAAATCACCGTCTGTGTCATCACAGCATCCACTCATCCCGTCTTGGACAATACCCCCGAACGGTGGCGTCAAATCCAAAGCCACGCCATCACTGCACAGCTCCGTGAAGCCACCGGCACCGTTAAACCCTCGTACGCACGTCACATAAGTTGCCGCATGCTGAAGTGGAAGCGATGAATGGGCAAAAGATGTCACGTTACCGATTCTTGACCACTCGAGGACGGAAAGCCCAGGCATGGCGTGGGTAACATCGCGGACGTTTACTTCGTAGTGCGCGATTCCTGCCATAAACACAACAGCACAAATGAGACAAAAAGGAAACAGTGACGTCTTCGTACACGCAAGACGTACCCGTTTCAGGATCTTGGAAGTCGCCCCATTGGACAAACAACGACGTGCTCGTCTGCAAATCCACATCTAGTGAGCTCGAAGCGTTGAACATCTCAATGATGCCAGAACGTGGCGGAAGTGGTGGTGTGCCATCAATCGTGACACCGGACGAGTTCACCTCGATCCAGTTTCCAACCGCATCAATACACCGTACGGTTGCAAATACTCGCCCACCAGTGTGAGAAAACACCGTTGACAGGTTGCCAAAGCCCAAAGTTGACTCAGAATGTGGCACTGTTTGCGAAGGAAGAACCTTCTGGTTGGTGTCCGCCCAGAATAGGGACACAATGTAGTGGTGAATGCCAGAGGAGTCATCGTGGAATCCACCCCATGCCACCTCCACAAAATCAGCCGTTGTCTGCGCATCAGAGTCCTGGAGCTCCTCATTTGTGCTGGTATCAAAAATCCCTTCCACAACGAACGCGTTCGCAGAGGAAGGCGGAAGCGTATCGATAAACATTGGGGGCGAAACGGCGTCGCTCGTCAGCCCGCCGCCATTTGTGGCTGTTACAGTCCAAACGTATTCCGTGCCGTGTGTCAAATTCACACCAGCAGCCTCAACTACTGCAAGTTGGTCGGTGCCAACGTGGTACTCGCCCTGGCTGCACTGGTCATGAGGAGATCCCAAGCACACAGTGAAGTTTACAATGCCACTTTCTTGATCGACAAAGTCAGCCCAGTGGACTGCCGCATGACTTGTGTTCGCGGTGAAAACTCGGTCCAAGGAATGGAGGCCAGAAGGCTGCAAGCCGAGAGACACGAACCCCGGAATCGGTGCTGATGTCTCCACGACACCAGTGAGCACAGTGGTGTTCGCTGCAGCGACTCCACGCACGTTGGTACATGTCACTGTCGCATACAGAACCGTTCCTTGCACGAAAGTGGCATTGAAGACAGCAACTGACTCAGTTCCATTGACCACAGCCGCAAGAACGGGCGTTTGAGAAGGACCCACGCCGGGCATGTTGAACACCTCCACGATGCACTCGTCAACAGGTTGAACCCAGGTGGTATTCCACACTACCACCAGCGGAGTTGTTGCCAAGTAGACTGTGCCGGCAGCGCGATCAACCACGTGCACGACGTCCATCGAGTAGCTCACGAAACGCACATCATTGACAACTGGCGGTGAAGCTCCCATGATCATGCCGTTGCTGAACGCTTGCACTGACACGCCCAAATCGTTTGTGGCCTCAACGGTGGCAAAGACGCGGGTATCGGAGGACACAGAGAAGTTCTGTAGAATGTCGAGTGACTCTTCTCTCCCCGTCGATATCCAAGGGTGCACATCGCACATGCCAGGCAAGGTGCCAACGCACGCTTTGTACGACAACGCAATCGAGTTAGGGTCAGAAAACCCACTCCAGCGTGCAGAGAAAGAAAACGTTGAAGCTTGGTAAGCAATGTCCTGGCTTGGCGAATCACCTCCAATGGCGCCATCATTCACAATCCCTGGCGTGACACCCTCAGTCCGAACAAGAACAGCTCGCGAGGCTGTGGCCAAAGACAGCCCTGCAGCATTCCGAACTGTGACAACAGCCCAAAGATACGTGCCGTTCGTCAGGTTGAGCGGTGAAACCACAGCCATGTACAGCCCTTCACTGACATCAACGCGCTCGCTGGGAACGAGCACATCCCCACGGTGGGCGGTGCCAAGTTCTAGCAGCTCGCCACTGACACCAGCAGGATTGGTGATGTTTACATACACTTCCACCGTTGCCTCGGCGATCGGGCTGTGTGGGTCGGAAAATCCCAGCAACGGAAGCTTTACCCCACCGTTGGTAACAACCAAAGGATAGTCTGACTGAGAGTCGAACTCACGAGGAAGGAGGTAGGCTGGTACCAATGGAATGTGCGCGAGCTCAGCAAACAACGGCGGCGTGGTGTCAACCAGCACGGACAATGATGAACGCTCCGCAACCAACCCTGCACGGTTCGTTGCCCACACGGTTGCGTAGTAGCGTCGTCCATCACGCAAAGACAGGCTATGCCAGGTGTGATGACCGGTACGGTTTCCAGTCGCAGGGGCGTTGTGAGGCACTGCTTGTCGAGGCACGATATCGTCCCGACCAGGGAACGTCCCCAGCCCCACACGCATGTGGACAACGTCAGATTCCGCGTCAACAACATTGCTCCAAGCAACGGTAAGCGAAGTTGACACCGCCTGAACAAACGAATGAGATCCTGTGGCAGCATGGGGTCCCACAACCACAAGGCCTACAAACGGTGGCGTCCAGTCCACGACAACCCCTGATGACGCCGCCGTTGTGTTGAAACCGACAGCGTTTTCTGCCGATATCACGACGCGATACGCTTCACCCTGTTGAATGGCAAAGCCTGACACAAAGGCGCACGTAACACCGGTAACATACGGTTGTCCACCTCGGATTCCATACTCGGTTGAGGCACTACGAGCAACCTGCGCCCACGGGCTGAGAATATTTGAGGTATCTGCCACCAACTCCGGAATGGTTTCAGAGGAGGTATTCAACTTGACGCGGGCAACACTAATCCAGAACCCTGTCACTTGGCTTTCTGGATCGCTTGCCTCCCAACAAGCGCCCAGCGAACCAAGGTGAGTGTGGAACAAAGCATCAACATTGCCTGTGACGCCATCAAGAGGCAACATCGTGAACATGGGAGGGGTTGTATCAACAGTCCACCCGCTACTCTGAAGAGATGTGGGAATACCAGCTCCATTCTCGGCTCGAATTCGAACCCATAGACGCTGTCCAACAGGAAGAGGCACAGGACGACGACGCACAATGCGTGTGACACCATTGGTGGCACGTTCAGTCACGTCAACACTGTCAAGCGTTTCTTCCACTCTGTCAGTGTCTGTCACCAGCTCCACAACAACAGTACCAAGACCAGTATGCGGATCGCGGATGTCAAACATGACACCCCAAGCGTGAGTGTTGTCCGTGAATTGCACATCCACGCTTCCTGTCTCCTCCAAGACATCCAGCACAAACAAGGCGACCGGAGGTGACGTGTCGTGCACTTGCCCATCGCTGAATGAAAACACGGGTGTTCCAGCACCGTTTTCGGCACGTGAGACTCCATAGTACCGCACTCCATCCAGTAGTGTTGTCGTTAACGAAGCAATCTCCGTATCAGACCAGCGGTACGCCGACTTGTGGTAGTCAGACACATGCGCAGGGTACACACTCTCCATGAAAGCAGGGACTTCGAGAGCAGACACCACGGTTGGCGTCAGGGGCACCACATCTGTCCATCCAGGTACCGTACCGAGGCCCCACATCATCGATACAACGCCACTCTCCATGTCCTCGCATTTGACATAAAGAGTTGGCACACCACTTGTGCTGAAGTCGATGTCTGCATCCCCACGACCGCCATCACGCATGTTGCACGTCGGAGGGGTTTGATCCACCATGACCCCCCGGCTGAAAGAAACTGACCGCATACCCACACCATTCTTGGTGCGTACAGCTCCGTAGTAGACATGACCATGCCGCAGTGACAAATCTGTAGCCACAGCTTGGCGCGACAGGCCAACATGCGTGAAGGAAACCATGTCGGGCTGATCACCATGAGACAAACTTGGAGTCGAGGACAATCCATACTCAAAACCCGTCACGCCGCTTTCTGGATCATCAACCTGTGTCCACTGCATCAGCACCACATCGTTGCGGTGAGTGTATCGGCGAACAGGAATGTCAGCAAGGCCGTGCTCGACTTCACCCTGTTGCGGCGGGGTCATGTCAATGATAACCCCATCAGAAGAACCAACGGTAGCGTGCCCAGCGTGATCCGTGGCGCGAACGGAAACGTAGTACCGCACGCCATGCTGGAGTTGGTTGTCTCCAAACATACTGAAGAAGACTTTGTGTTGAAGGCCAACGTTGGTCCAGGAATACGCGTCGTCGCTGCCTGGGGATGTCCCAAGGGCTGCTTCATAGAACCGAATCCCGGTGTCCCAGTCCTGCCACCACCTCCAATGTCCCGCAAACGTTTCATTGCTCGGCGAAAAGTCGATTTCCGCGCGATCTTCAAGGCCATCATACACTAATCCCGCGACAGGTGGAACCGTATCCACACGAAACGCTGGTGTGGCACGGGCACGGACGAAACTCCCTGCACCGTTCACACATACAACCCATGAGTAGAGAGAAAAGCCGCTTTGTAGAGGTCGGCCGCCTGTTAATAAGGGTGCTTCCATGCGCACTGTTGTGTCCACAGGAAGTTCTGTGACGGGTACGGGGCTACAAGTGTCGGTAGTGACGTCACAGGCTTGGCCACCACCCCGCTGACGCATATCGGTATCCACACTTTCTGGCTTGGCATGGGCCATGTCGGCGGTTGTCTGCAAGAGAACACCTGTTACATCGCTTCCGTCGGGATATGTGCTCAATGCATAGCGGCAGTGGCGAATACCGCTTTCTCCATCATGAGCTTCAACAGAGACAAACAACCGTGCGGACGCATTCCGAATTACAAACGGATCCAACCCGACGTCGTCTTCGTGCACTTGGAATCGAACAGCAGATACAAACTCAGGCGGAGTCAGGTCCACCGTGACGCCCGAGCTTCGAAACACTGTTGCGGAAGAAGCACGGTTTTCGGCACGCACAGCAACTCGGTACGACTCGCCATGCTGCATTGTTGGGATGTCCATCGTCCACTCGTTCAACAGGCGGTGAACCCACACTTCATCCGTGAGCGGAGTTCCATCCATGGTTTCGGTCCAAACCCAAAACTTGGCCACGCCGCTCTCAGGATCAACAATATCTCGCCAAGTGGCGAACGCGCTCTCTGTTTCCGTCACAAAGTCGACTCCAGTGCCTTCACTTGAGTGGAATCCCCAAAGAGCGGTGTTGCCATCTAGTACGGCAGGTGCTGTCAGTGCAACTGGTCCAGTTAGGTCGATCAAGACCCCATCTGTTGCACAGTCAGAGGTGCCCCCAGCCCGATTGACCCCAGTTACGACACATCGGACGTGCTGATTATGCGACAAGAGCAGATCGGAGAATGTGAAACGTGTCGACAGACCAACAGCGAAGGGACCTGAGAGGACCATACCGGAGGCAGAATCCTCGAGTCTGACTTCGTAGTGGTGGACGTAACTTTCGAGGTCCACTACGGCACTTCGCCATTGCAATGTGACGTGATGAGCATCTGCTGAGAAATCCATGTCCAAGATGGAATGCACACCATCGCGAATACGGTACGCCACACACACGGGACCTGTGTCATCAATCATTACACCATCCGTGCTCGTCCATGCCGACACTGCACGTGCACCGTTGACTGCTGCCACGCTGATATGATATCGGACATGGGGTTCTGCTTGGAAGGACGACGGAAGAGGTACTGTAACGGCACGCAGTCCATTCACACGGGCAAACGTCCAATCAAGGACGCTGGTGGACCCAGGGGCATTTCCACAGGCAATGAGAACACCTACGATGCCACTGTCCTCGTCCCATGCTCCAAATCCAACACGAAGCTCCGGCAATGACGTCACGAAGTCAACATCCACAGCATGTTCCTGTGCAGGCGACAAGAATTCTGGACGCTGGAAGCCACGGGCGAGGGAGGAGTTTGCCTCAGGAAGTGTAGAGAGCAGCACTGGGACTGACGCGTTGCCTAGATCGATGGCTTGGCGTGCAAAAGGGGCAGTCAGGTCCATGGTCACAACCTCGCTGTCCCTCGTGACCCAAAGGTTGGCCACAGAGCGAGCAGAGACGGACACACTAAATGTTTCACCATGCTGCAGATTAACATCGTCAAGCAGCGCAATGGAGTCCTCAGGTTGAACCACAAGGGATGCAAGAGGAACTGTCGGATCTCCAGAAGCGCTCAAAACCTCAAGGTGAACCTCTGCAATTTCACTTTCCGGGTCAACAAACGACCAGAATGCACCAACTTGCCAAAAAGTGGCCGAGAACTGAGGTGTTGGCTCATCCAGCGCCAGCCACTGCAGAGTATCTTCCAGCATTATGCTGGCACCATTGTGCGGTTCGACTCTCTGCAGAGTGGGAGGTGTTAAGTCCACAAACAAACGAGTTCGAGCAGTCGTGATGGCTTGTCGGCCGAGCGTGTTCGTGGTTCGCACATGCAAGTAGTACAAGGCGCCATGTTGCAACTCGAGCCCAGAAATAGACGTTTCCATCATTCTGGGTTTGCTGGCCCAGTCTACGGTGAGCTCCGACCAGGCAGCGGCATCTTGGAAACTGAGTGGCCCCAGACCAATGGCCGTTTCGACCAATGCCACACGGATGTGCTCTTCTGGGTTGTCTTCTGTGACATGCAGACGCATCGAAACGCTGTGCCGATTGCTGGTTTTCACCACGGGCTCATCCACAAATGTACCATCAAACTCCCGCAACACCGTCCACTCCACCACAGCCGGCCCAGAGTCGTCAATCACCAAGCTATCAACAAGCACAGCCTCGATGAGTTCGCGGTTTCGCGCAAACACACTAACAAACGCAGTTGCACCATCAAGGCCGTCCAATTGAAGCAAGGAAAACACCATGCTCTGATCTAGTTGGGCATCCACACAAGCTGCAATGTCTTGAGATCCTGGTGAGGAACCAATGCATGATGTGTAGCCCTTGATGCCACTTTCCTTGTCGACGAAGCCACCCCAACTCACAGCGATGGTTTCCGCATCGGTCTGTTTTGCTGACACAAATGCATCCTGGATATCAGGGGGCGTCGAATCAGGCCCGTCCGTGCATATTTGGAAGATGCGCGTCCCAAGCACAGGCCCATCCCAAGTGAAGAATGGGAAGCGCAGTGGCGGGCACCAGTCAGGAAGAAGCACCATGAAACAGATTTTCTTTCCGAAGACTTTGACACAAATCCGTTTCGGCATCATGCATCCGAAAAGGAAAACTCGATAGTATAGTGTAACTGAGATTGGTCGAACCAAGACGTCCAAAGCCAAACATGACTGCACCCCATTCTTGAATCCAAGAGCTGCGGTTGGCCTAAGGGTGAGCTCCATCATTGTAAACGCCCCCTCAAGTCCGACAGCAATCCATCCAGCGGTTGTCCCAATGAACAGTGCCACTTCCACTGCGGCAGAAGGAATGATGCTCCCTGACACCACACGATCCATCAAGCACACCGTCATCGCCATATCCACGCCAACGAAGACGGAGATAGTAATCCTGAATTCCACCATAATGGCATAGACAAGAATGTATTGAGAATAACGGAACAGAGTCGCAGTCACAGGGGGCAAGACGCTAAAGCTGGTGTCGAGACAGCGGGCAGGATCGGAGTACTGTTCCAATTGTGTTTGTGACAACTGCCGGTGCGCTGCCAGAGCTTGTGAATCAGCAGTCATGGATGTCTGACTCTGCCGCGCGGCAATTGCATGCCTATCGAAAAAAGAGGTAGTTTCAGGAACCCTGGCCGAGGATCTACCATACGCATGTTGATGAATTGCGTAGGCAGCCGGGGGTGCTGGCGACACCATGTCAAGGCGTCGTCTGGGTCGTCGTGTCGGCTTTACGGCCCCACCCTTCTTCGACTTCGTCCTCGACCTACTGGACGAGTCTCGTCCGCACTTGTCTCCAATCGGAAAGAGGCAACGCGGTGAGATCTTGTACCTTCCCCGATACTTGACGAACAGCATATTCTGGGTCACCTTTGGGGGGACAGTCGCGAGGGCAGGCACGAGCATGTTGTGCACACTGTCCTCTTGGTCATGCCCGCTCGCCAACACGTGCTCCAGGTACGGCTCTGAGGCAGACGAAAACAGGAACATCATGGAAGCGTCCACGCCGGCACTCGCGTACGAAAACCCTGTAGCGCCCGACGGGAGTCGAATCATGGACGCAATAGTTGCACCGCGGTCACCCAGGTAGGAGGCTTCCGGCGTCGAGGATACGCCACCACTTTGCCGCTTTTGTTTGGCTTCACGTCGAGTTGTGCGCGTTCGTCGGCGTTTTGAACGGGTTCGTTTCGGTCGCTGCCTGCGTCGATCACCCAAGCGTCTTGTGTTGCGATCCTGCTGTGTGGGATCGCTTGACGTGTCTGGGGGGACGGCGTCAGCGGAACCTGAGCCGCCCGCAGCGTCGCGAGCATCAGGTGGGACACCAGGATCAAGCTCAGAGTAGGGCACTCGAGTTCCGCCTACTACAACTGAACCTACCGATGTGGCGGCGGCCAGGCTGTGGAACTCGACCCGACACACGTACCCTGACCTGTAGCTGCACCTCTGCACAGCGGCGTATGCGGTACCAAGCTGGCGAACGAGACCAAAACCACGAACACCCTCTCCAACGAAGAGAGCCTGTTGTGGTGTCACTTTCGCACCGCTACTCACAGCACCAAACAGGTCTCCCTCTGTTGTAAGCACGTGTCTAACTGCCCAGCCCGCTTGCTGGTAACGTCCAGAGGCGTGCGCACTGTCAACGGTAAGCGCTGCCACTGGAGACAAGAAGCTGGGTTTGTCCACGCTTTCTGCTGTTTGGCGTCGACGCCGCTTCTGATTCACCGGCTTCTGCGTGGGTGGCAGCCGCACCGTGCGCGGTTTGGACCTCTTGTTCCGTCCACCACGGCGCTTGACTGAACCCCGTGTTGTAGCGGGACCCACACCGCTGCCAAACTTGGCTGGTCCTTGTTGTGACGACGCACGGCCATCGCGCTCCAGTGCAACAGGCTCCGCAAACTCAACAACCCAAAGCGAGGGTGACGGAGATACAACACCGTTGTCAAAGTGCAACGCGGAGGGTGCAACGTGGAGGTGATATTGCTGCTCGGCAACGACAGCAACGGGGGGTCCTGTTGATGTCGAAAGCACAAAATCGGACAATCGGAACGCCAAGAGAAGGTTGCTTCGCGTTGCAAAGGAAGGACCGGTTTGAGTGTCGTCACATGTCCATACCATGGCAGCAACAGGTGCTGCCGTGACAGCAACATCGCTGACGGTTCCGTTAAACGGGACGTCTTGTGCAGAGTACAGCTGAAACAGTCGCATGATTCCGCCATTATCGTGGCGCGCCATCCGTACCAGCAAAGCCGGTCGGTCGCCGATGCTACCAATAGGTTGAAGGGACACAAAGTAAGACGATGCGTCAAGGTGAGAAACTCCACGGGGGATGTACTCTTCAAACAGTGCCGGAAGTACAGCACGCTGAAACGGCTTTGAACCGGAAAATGAGATCGGAGGGATTGTTTCGTACCAGAAACGGGTGTAAAGTGCTGGGAACACAACGTGCCGGTACAGGTCGGAGCTGCGATTAACCAAGCGAACGCAAGCCCCACTCGGTGTGTTGTCATCACTGCAGTGCTCAAGCTGGTCCCAGGGTAGTTGATCCTGCTTGATCAACTCGCCAACACCAAGAAATTTAGCCACTTGGTCAGCAAAACGCAGTAGCAATGATATTTTGTCGCCGACTGTGCTGCGTGCCTCATGCATCAAACCAAACAGGGAGGCTGCTTTTGAGGTGAATTGAGTCCACACATGAGGTGTGCGCATCACAGGCGCACGAAGGAAGCGACTTGCAAGGCTTGTGACGCCTTCCAGAAGTCCTTCGACTCGATCAGCCTCACTGATTAAAGCGGTGTACTGTGCAGCTGCTTGGCTGACACTGCGCAACGCGTTAGAACTGCCAGCCATGGATGATGCCCATGCAGTGCCACCTTGGAAAGTTGTGATTGCGTTCGATAACGCCGCACTCCCAGCAATGACAACATCGCGAGATTTGCTGATGTGGTCCTGGAAGGTAGATAGTGCATAGTCCATGCGGGAAGTCATAATGGTCACACGACTTCGAACAAGCTTGGTGACACGAACCACCTCACTGAGACCATCGCTGGCAGCAGCAACTGGGTCAGCGGACAGAGTACCGGGCAAGACAAGGCTGCCAACAGCAAAGTCAGTCAAGAACTGAGCCAACTCTGTGATTCGTTGTGGTAACTGGCCGCTGCAGCTGTGAAGTGCCGCTATGCCGGTGTTCAGGAAAGGCAGTCCTTGACCAAGCTTTTGCAATGACGATAGGCCAAGCCGAAAGTCTTGAAGCATGGAAGCAACGTCATGGAATCGCGCACGTAACGTTGCAATTCCGCAACTGCCTTGCTGCACACACTCTTGGGCAGCAGCAACATCAACAAGTTGTTGCAGCTCGTTGGCCACGGTTTCGAACGTCTTGATTGAGGAAGGCATTTCATGAAGTGTGGTTGTTGCTTCCTGAGCAAGTTGCTGTGCATTCAAGCTTGAAACTGAGGAGAAGTCCAGACTACACACGGAGAAGGCCTGCTGTACAACCGCGGACTCCACGTCATCTGCTGCTGCAACATCTTCAGGCACCCCGCCCAGGAACGACACAGAAAAGGACCGCAAGAACGATGTAACGGCTTCCGGGAAGTGCAATGGCACATCCAAACTGGCCATTGCTTCGTCAAACCACTCACGTCGGTCAACAAGATTGAACATGCCATCAAGACTTTCCTGTCCAAATGCCACAGCTGCACGGGCACGTCGCAATGCGTTTGCAATTGGAAGCAAAGCCTGGACGACAACATCCAAAGCCGCGTCAACGCCTCTGTCAGCCACGTCAGCTGCTGCTGCGAACAACTCGTTTTTCAGTTTCTCTGCCCGTGCCTGAGTCGATGTGATCATGGTACGCATCTCGCTGAAAACACGACTGGTGACATCCCTGGCAGGAACGGCCTCCATAAAGGGCTGGACAAGAGCTGTTGCGTTGACCACCTTTGAAAGAACAGCTTCGACATCTGCCCGGAGCGCATGAAGGGTTTCGACAGTGTGTTCCACAAATTGCACCCCAGCCAACAACGACGAAAGGACGAACGAAAGCTCTCCCAGCTTCAGCTCATTGTTCGTGTCAATGTCAGCAAGCATTGATGACATTTCCAGTGCCATGCTGGCAGCTTCCTTCCATTTATCAAGTTGTTGCTCCGTTCGTGAAACGAAAGCATCAACTTTGTCAAGCTTGCTTGCGACCATTTCCATTATCTTTCCGCCCACTTTGCTCACAGATTCAGCTGCAAGTGTTGCGTATCGTGTCAACCCTTCGTGTGCTTGGTCTACAGCGACCAGCACATCCTCTTCCGTGTCATTCACAACGTCGCGAAGCCAATTGAATGTTGACACTAGGATCTGGACGCGAGAATCGACTTCGCCGATTATCAAGCTCACAATTGCATCTGTGACACGCTTCATTGCACGGGTATCGTCGATGAAAGTTTCCGCAACATTTAAGAAACCATCAACACTTGTCATCACGTCCTTTGCATTGCCCATTTGGGCTTTGAGTACTCCATACGCTTCATCCGCCTCTCCCTCAACTTCTTGCTTGAAAGCGCGCACTTTTGCGGCGGCAGCGCTGGCTCTTGTTGCAGCACTCAACATCACACCATGTGTGTGTCGCAGGAAGTCCGTCGTGTTGCAAAGGAATGTATTCACGGAACCCACCACACGTGAAGAGACTTCCGGGTCACCAGCACTCGGCGAATCACCCATGAACATAGTCACCATTTTCTCGACGAAGCCCGAAAAAGTGTCTGCCAGCACCTGTGCTTGCACCAACGTCGCAGTGCCCAATCGACGCTCCACAGTAGCGGCAGCATCTGCGGCAAGACGTTGGATGGTTGCTTCACTTGCACCAGCCGCAACAAGCTCGGATACTCTTCCTACTTGTTGGAGCAATTGCTGAGTTTCCACGTTTGCTTGGAGCAGATGGTAGACTGCAGCGTCATGACGTTCGCCATGCACATTTGGAATGGTGTCGAGCGCGTGCGACACACACTGCCCAAGCTCTGAGTCTTGCCAAGAATGTTCGTCATCATTTGCCAATCGTTGCGATGCATCCACCAGCGCGTGCTTCCACAACGTAAGAGCGGACACAAGCTCGTAGAAGCTGCCAACATTGTCCACACTGATGGCGTTCGCTGACGCAGCTTGCATCGCAGCTTCGCCACCAGCAAGAGCTGCTTCCACGGCTGCCCATGAGTCAACCAATTTGACCATGACAACATTCGCTGCACGATCGTCTGGAACGACGGACAACAACACGCTTTCGCATAGAGACCCCGCATCCAACACATCTTCAAGCAAAAGTGACTGAAGCTCAGGAAGTGCAGTTTCGCCAAGCCAAGACAGAGCGCCTTGAACTGCACCTGCATGAGCCGTGCTGCCAACCTTGTCAAACTCGCTCAAAGATGAGGCTCGCAGTACATCTACAACGCTCGCAAACTGGACCACAAAGCCCATTGCATCTGTTGATGCCTGTAGCGCGGACAAGGATGCACGCATGGAACTTGCTTGTGTATCCACTGACAACAGCGGAAGCGTGAAACGCATCGTGAACATAGCGTCCTGCAGGTCAACATCGCCTGCTCCAGCTGCCTGTGAGTGGAGCTGCTCCAGTGATAAGCCATCGTATTGGGCTGCATTCGCGATGGTGCCACGCAATTCATCCAAAACGCTCAAAAGCTGGCGATGTACACGGGGCGTAAAGCTTGTTGCTTGAGCGGTATTCATGAAACTGCTCAGGGTATTGATTGCATCAAGCATGGTGTTGGTATGGTTGCCGGCGGGCAGCACCCCGTCCGCAGCAGCTTTGGCCATCGTATCCCGAAGGGCTTGCAATATGCGAACAAGACTGGCTTCGTTTGGCAAACTCGATTCAGGAGAAGGAGCAACCCTGGAAAGAACTACTCCCGCTTCAACTTCATTCAACGCTTCAATCAATACCGAACGTATTCCTTCCAGGCGTGTCAACGAGTTGGAGGGCTGCGTCTTCACATCCTCCACAGCGCTCACATATCCTGCCGTTGCTACGGCATGTATCATCGCTTGGGTGAGAGACTCATCTATTTCGCAAGAGTGTACGCATCGAACCACAAAGGCGTCCTGTAATGAGTGGAGTGCCAGGACTACCGAGTCAGGAACCGCACCAACTTCTCGCTTCCATACGTCCACGGATGAGAGCAACGCCTTCGCAGCCAAGACAACCTCCGTTGTTGCTCGATGCAATGCTGGATGTGTCAAAACGGCTTCGGCAACAGATGAAGAGCCAGTCGCATCAACACTGCCTCGGGAAGGGGGAATGACCTCATGTGTGGAAGCTTCAACAGCCTCAAGCGTTTCATTGAGGAACGACAGTAAGCTGACAATGCGTCGACCATGCCAAGCCACAAAGGGGGCGGCCATCGACGAGTGGTTGAACGACACCGTTGGAAGTGCGGTTTTGAGGTGCTCCGTCATGTCCACCGCACCGTTGTGTGCCGCTTGAACAAGCTCCGATGAGCTGCCTGTCACAAAACTCTGGACAACAGGCACAGCTTGCTCGGTGACGCGGCTCAACCAATCAACTACCCCGTCTGGTAGTGAAGGAACCACGCTGTCGGTTGAAGCTTGTGCAAACACCTTTTGCGCAACCAAGATGGCGCGTGAGTCTCCCACAGACATAACTGCCGCAGAAAGGTCAACGACGGGTCGTAAGAGAGGTTGAAGTGCTAAAACTTGCTGTAGTGAAGCGACACTGACGGTACAACCAGCACACGAGCTTGTGGATTGTGTGCTGGACGACAGTGCCAGCATCAGATCTGAGACTTCGCGCGGGGACAACCGAGATGCGAAGTCGGGTTGTGAAAGTGGTGTAAGCATGTCGACCACAACTTGCATGGAGCTGACGTCGCTGTCCTTGATTTTGGTGTTGTTCCCATACATAGCTGAATCAAGGCTGAGAACCGCGGATGATATCAACAGGTGCCCAGAAACTGACGATGGATTTACCGAATCACGGATCCCGGCAACAGTGTCCAAGACATGAGCTTCAACCACATGCGAACGAGTGGAACGTTCACCAAGCAGAGACACAAGGTCAGCCACGTCTTGCACAGCAGCTTGCACTCTGTTGGTCTGCAAGTACGCATTCTCAACCGCTGAAGCAGCCCACAGCGCCGACTGCAGCGCAACATCTATCGCAGAGATGCCGATCAAATCCAGCGAAGAAGCCAACTTCCGCAGTGGAGAACAGCTAAGCGCAGTGGTTGCGTTTCTGGAAATGCAAGGAGGCAGCAAGTGGGCTAGCGCACGCTGACATGCAGTGAGTGCGTGAACAAGGCTGGAAAGATGTTTGGTCCCCACAATCGCCTTCACATCAGTGTGTGTGACACTAGTAGCATTGAACATAGGCAGAAGCTCCAACAGGTGGCGGTCTTGGACAATAGAAACGACTTGTTCGGAGGCATGGTGAAGCAAACGGAGCGCAGCTAGCGTTGATTCGTCTGCTCCATCCTGAAAGCACCCAGATGTGCCACGAGCCACGCTTGTTGAGCTGCACGCGGATGACTGAACCACACTGGGAAGACTGTCCAACACTTCATGCGCAGCATCTACCACGGACAGCAACACTGCCCCTCCGAAGTGAGCGATAGCTCCCACAAAAGCTGCTACTGGAGGTGTAACAAGACTTTGCGTGGCGTTTCCAAGCTGTGCAACAGCAGAGTTGACACCGGGACCGTGTGCCTGTTGTGACACAGCAACAGCAAGCTCCGCCAGCGAGATCCGCATTTCAGACACGGGGGTTTGATACATTGACCTGAACAGCGCCAAGTCCTCACACTGGCGCCCAAATGCGGCCGCGGCATTCCATATCCAGAGCTCTCGGAGGAGACCAAGGGAAGCTGTGGAGGACGCAGTGTCATCATCAATCACCTCAAAAAGCTGCGCGTGAGAGGTTTTCCACACGAAGCTGCCAGCTGATGTGGACAATGATGCCAAAGTGTTGAGCACAACCTCGTTGCCAGGAAGAGTTTCGATATTGTCGCGGATGCGCTGGGTGTGAGACTGGACAAGCTCATCCACGCGCCAAGCGAGAGAGGCGTTTGTTGAATGGCACCATCCACCAAGATCCGCCAATGATGGCGTTTTTCCACCCACACGTTCAAGCAAGTGGCCAAAATCCAACATGTCTATGGCATCAGTTGCGTGTTGAAGCGCAGTCAACAACGAAGGTCGACCGAAAACACTTTCCACTGAGTCCTGCAGCGCAATGAATGCGGTAGAGCACGATTGAAATGTGATGGGATCAAGGTTCGAAGTCAGTTCGCCGTCTGAAGACATGCTTTCCCACATGCGCAGGAGAACAGAAACATGAGCCACAGCCGAGTACACCTCGGTGGCGTTTGCAATAGACCCCATCGTAGCCGAAATTGTTTGAGCGGCGGCCATGGCGGCCTGACCCAGTGTGCCAAGACGCTGCTGCTGCAACAGGTACAGTTTGTTGCAGCCGGTTTGGCACTCATGCATTCTCAGGCGCAGTGCTTGCGCAGCCTCCAGAACCGCATGAATGGTTGCATTCAACCACCATGCGCGCTGGATGTCTTCACGCAACAGCTCCATGCTATCCTGGGAGGCTTGCTGAATCGTCTTCATTGCTACAGCGAAAGGCCCGAGCACAAACTCCAGAGAGGAGTCCGTATCTTCAGGATCGGCGACGGTGGCATGTTCTGTCACCACTTCAAGCGCCGAGTGTGTCGGCGAGAGGAAGGCAACCAACGATTGCGCGTGCTTGTATTCGAGAAGGAAGGCAGTCAATTCACTTTGGATCCAAAGCTCTTCAACCCAAGCTCGGTGCTCGACGAACGACATTTTCGTGAGCGACCGTGCAGCGACTTCACGGGTCACATGCGCCGGAACCACTTCAAGGAAAGCACTCAGCGAACGTGCAGATGTCGCAAGTTTGGTAGCCCTACGGAAACCCAGGTGGAGTAATGTTGTATCAAGGAGTTTGGAAGGCGACAGTAGTTCCACCAGGGTGGTCAAGTACGGCCTCAGGTGGGCCAGCCCGCCAACTGATGCGGCCACCGATGCAATATCATGCTCGAGAGTTGACGCGAGCAAAGACAACGCAGGAGCTGTGAGGAGGGCATCGGATGCACTGACTGGAACAGTACGTTGTGCCATAGCGAACTGAAACTGTAAACTGTGTGAAGCGGGCTTCAATTTCCCGAGCAAATCAGGTAACAACGAAAGCTTAGCCTGCGGACTTTGGTCCGAGTGATCTCCCACAAGAATTACCGCCGACACAAAGTGCTGAACCGAGTCCAACACCTCGGACACACGAGAAATCCCAAGGTTGACAGAACGACCAAGCCTGGAAAGCACTCCAGGAGCCGTCACGGAGATAGCCTGACGCACAGAGAGCATGGCGTGTGATGCAGTGCAGGTTGCCATTGGAGATGGACTGGCGGTCCAAGCATCAAGCGCCACCGCATCCACCTCAGCGTTGCACACATCTGAACAGGTGTTGGCGGACGGAATCGACCATCGTGGCCCAAGGAGGAACCCAAAATGCAAAGGCATTGTCTCCTGTTCACGCACGATGCGCTTTGCAACAGACCAACCAACCCAAGCACCTTGAATCAGGATGTCGGTTGCGTTGTCTGTCCATATGACATCCATGACGTCCGCCCAGGTACTGGCAGGGTCTCCGGCCAAGAGAGCTATCATCCCAATATGCTCCTCGCTCAGCGCACCAACCGCATCCAGCAGGAATCCAAACCCAGCCTCTCGTAAACAGTGGTTGTGCAAATCAGGGCCACTGTGCCTATCCAGCATCTCAGTGGCGTGTACAGCAGCGGTGGCGAAGGGGGAGAGGGTGGCAGTGTCAGCGTCGTTCATGTCAAGTTTGCCAACTTTCTCGGCTTCTGTGAGCCACGCTGACACCGCTGTACGAATCTTGTCACGGCGTTTGGTTGCTGGTGAGGTGTCCAGAACGCCGGCGTTCTGGACAAAGTTGCTCCATTGCCCGCTCAACGGGGCAACCAGTCGACGCAACGCACATCTTGCACAGCCCACGGGACTGTCATCCACCGTGGGTATGACAGATTCAACGGTCGTCTTGCTTGTGCAACTGTCATGCTGTGCTGCCCTGTCACGGGTTGAGGGGTGGATACAGCAACGCGTCGGGATGGGCTCGCTTCCTCCATTCAATGCAGCAGTCACGCTTTGCACGCAGTCTTTGCGAGGGTTGCACTCAGGATGGGACACATTAGAACCGCGGAAACGACCACAGCACACAGGTGGCATGCCTGTCCGGTTCTCGGTCACAAAAGCAAAGCACTCCGAAAGAGAAACGCCACAAGACGACGAAGGTAAGTTCATTGCTTGGAGTTCTGGACAGCACTGTTCTGGGACTTCGGAACCATCCTTCCAACGTTGTACACAAAAGGAAACCGAACTGGCGTTGGTGTCTTTGCTTCCACACGTCCTACTGAGCCACCTGTCCACCACAGCAGTTCCAGCTCGAACGGCGGACAACTCTGGGTCATGATGCTGTAGGGCAGAGACGAGCACCCTTAGCGGCTCTGCTGTTGCGGTGTTGAGCCCATCGTTCAAGTCTGAAAGTTTGTGGTGAGCGTTCCAAGCTACCTCTCCAGTTTTGTCACCGAAAGGGTCGTTGTGTGCTTCATCTGCCACATGACGAGAAGCCGTACCGACAGAGTAAACAGAAGTCTTCAAAGAAAGTGCAGTCGACACGGAACGAAGCCCTTGTGCCAACTGGACTGCAGGTGCGATTGTACCCTGCGTGACCAGGTTCGAGAAAAGATGGGAAATATCACTGAAGACAGAGGTGGTGCTTGGATCACGCAAGCCGTTGTCCATCGAAGAGGCATGGTCGAACCAAACCAAGGCTGCATGCAGCGGCTGCGCGACCGCACCAATCACTGACATGGGGATGCCGTGGGCAGGAAACAATCCAATTGGAACATCTCTTTGCAACAACTGAAGCTGCTCCGTGACGCCTTCGAGTGGAAGCCCGGTAGTGTTGGCTTGCACCAATCTCGCAGACCGTCGCCAGATTTCAAATGACGAAGGAAAGTAGCGCGAGGAAACTGCATCCGCAACATCGTTCAACGCATCAGTTGCGCCAATGAGACTCGAAGCTGAGGCGTGCTCGCCTTGAAGCTCGATGTTGCGCACCCAGGTCATGACATCCACAAACGCGGAAACAACGTTTGCATTTTCCCTCATTGACACAAGTTCCTTTGCAATGCCACCCAGCTCGGGATGTGTGAGCAAGCCAAACGGAACAGATGCTGTGACAGCCACCAGAGTTTGGCGCCACTGCTGGGCTGCCGTGAACACATTTGCAATGCTTGTTGCACCACCATCCCGGCTGCTCACCAGTCCAAACTCGCCCTCTGCCAACACCACAAGTGCTTCGAGGGCGTTTGCAACCTCAGAAACCGTGGCTACTGTGTCAAGGGCAGCCTTTTCGGCTATCGACACTCCGGCCAAGGCGTCTGCTGCGACTTTGGAAACGAGACTTGAAGCAGAGCGGCATGCTGCGACAACATAGGATGCCGCAATGAAGACAGGTGGCTCAGTCTCAGAACCACATAATACAGTTTGCGCACGAACGTCGTCATCGTGCAGCATGCTGCGAACTTGAGCTGGTATTGCCTCGAGGAGAGCTGCAAGATCAACCCACTGGGCAGGCGTCATTCCTCGCTTCAAGAAACTTGCAAAAGGAGACCCCACAACAGTCTCTGCGTTGTACACGACGTTTTGAACTGCACGAAACATAGCATCGGGTATTGGTGGGAGCACCAATTCGGAGACCATTCCTTCCACAGTTGTTGTCGCAGACAGCAACTCCACAGCATCCGCGGTTGTTGTCGCGGGAACTGTGGGCCACATGGCACCTGAACACGCCAGAGATGGCACAAGATTTGCCCTGAGCCAGTCGACAGAAGGAGAGGCCGGAGCGTTGCTCACAGTGCTGGCAAACACAAACGCATCGGCGAGACAAGTCGACTTGGACGTGTCACGAATGACGCCGTCCCAAAGCGAAGAGAGCGTGCCGCTGTCAATGCCACCACCCAGCCCCAGGAATGTTAAGATCCGAAGAAGTTCAACCGCGCTCGGGACAGTGGTTGTTGCAACGTCAGCATGTCGCAATTGAGAAAGCAGCGACGCAACGTTCGTTATGAGCGTTGATAACACGGGTGTATCGGAGGCTAATACTGCCACTCGCGTGGCGTCTGGCCGACCCGCTTTGGCTTGGAGCTCGTGAATGGTGGAGGATACATTTGCAGCATCTTGGCGCAGAGCACGAGGCAGCGACGTTGCGTTCGAAACATCCCGCGATAGCGTCCTGATGTTGTCCCAGAGCAAACTTGAAATAGAAGGGACAGCCGCCCCGGAAACGTAATGTGCCACTTCCCATTTCGACGCAAGTGCAGATGCTGGCACCATTGTCACCAGCGCGGCAGTTGGCGTCGTGCTCGAGCGTGTCTTATCCAGCGCGGAAACCACGCCACTCAGTTGCACAACGGAGGACACCACAGACGAAATTGAATGGAGTGGCGCGACTTCCCAGGCCGACGTGATCATCGCTCGAGCAACAGCAGGCTGCGAGCCAAGTTCCCTTGAGAGGACACGTGACAGCTCGGTTGAGTATCGCTCGGCAACACGTGGTAATGTCAGATATGGCACACATTCCTCTTCCGCCACTTCTTTTTGGACAAGCTTTGTTCCGCATATTTCTTCCGTGCAATTCGGCTGTTCGAGGGTGCACGGACGACCCTCCCACGACAACCGTACTTGCTGGAAACAAACTGTGTCTGTGACGGTCTTGTTTACGGTCACATTCATGCAACGCATGGGAACCGTCTTCGTGACTCCGTCGTCTGCCAGCACAACGGGCAGCTCTTTGACACACTTCGCGACGCCCACTGATCCGCGCAGCAGCATTTGGTTCACTGTGCGTAAGTCGTGCTCGCTCAGACGAGCAAACTCGCTGTTGGCTTTGTCCTCCAATGGCCTCCCTGGACGGAATTCCTCCACCAACTGTGAAGCGTTTGCCACAATACACTCCATTGACTCGAGAACAGAAGCATGCACAGGGAGGTTGCGGTGGAAGTTTTGTGAACGCAGGGGGATATCGCGCAAGAAACGCGAGACAACATCCGATAAGATTCTTGTGTGGGCAGTTGCCTCACTAACAAGATTTGCAAACCAGCCGCCGCTATGGGCATTGCGCAACCCATTGTTCCCAGCAAACAGGAAGTGGCCAGCGACGAAGGTTTGCTCCACAACAAGCGCTTCTAACTGTCGCACATGCCCCAAGAGGTGCGAAGCAGCCGAAGCCTCCCCCATGGACGATCCGATGCGCTGAATCTCCAGCAACGACGAATCACGACGAAGCCGTGCCACTTGTGGAAACAACTTGAAAAACATGTCGTGCACAAGGACCAGCACGGGCCACAGTACGCTGTCGCGATTGGCCAATTTGCGGCAGTTGTCGAAATAAGAGAAACTCGACAAGAAAGAGTGTGCACCCACAAACTGCATTGCGTGCATCCACGTCACGTCAGGGGCACCCTGAATCATTTTTTGTGCTTCCCAAACGTCATTCAATTGCTGTGCCACCCCGTTGAACAGAGGGTGTGGCATCTGCTCCCGTAGGCATGCTTCGCCATCTGCCCAGGACACCTTCGCTCGAATGTGAGAGAGTGACGTGGCAAGAGCACCAAACCCGGCCTCCATGGCATGCTGCAATGCGGGATAGAACTCCGACACAGCTACTGCCTTGGTTGCTGCAAGCACGCCCTGATGAACTTCATGCTGTCGTAGTGAACGCCACATTTGTTCCACATCGACATGAGCGCTGTTCGCGACGCCTCGCAGCACACCACCCATCTCGGTTGCTTGGAGTTCCACTTGTGCGCACCCCCACAGCAGTTCGACTGTTGCACGAAGCTGCATCACTAATGCGGCAAGCTCATCAGGACTGACATGGTGCCGGAGAGCCTCAAGCCCCGCACCAAACAAAGAATCAACATCTGGGTCGTCCTCGGCGTAGAACCCGTGTGCCAGGCGAACAACAACATCCGTGGCTTTGCGCAAGCGCGCAACACTTCCCATGTCGCCGCCAAGGCCAGCTACAAAGGAGGTCCATTCGAATCTTCGAGGGTACTGAGCAACAACGATGAAGTCGGCATGAATGTCAGCAAGGGCAGCATGCATGCTGGTCACCTTCTGTTTGGCGGCAATCAGGCCGCCTGGAACGTCTGGGGAGAAGCCAATCTCTTTGTATGTCGCAACCTCCACGGCATACTCAAACGCAGCGTGAAGACGCATGAGCTGCGACTTGGCCAAGGTCGATGACAACATCGATACGACCCTTTGCAAACCGAATCGAGCGATGCTCATGGGTGTGCCCACAGCCTCGAGCAGTTCCGTGGCAGCATGCCACTGCACTTCTTCTGAGGAGACCCCAAGCACGGAATCGCTATGTTCGGTGCTGGACAGTGCATCAGCAGCTGCGTCGAGCACAACTCGTTGCAGGGGAAGGAGCAGGTCCTTGTCAACTTGTAGCACGCGGGATCGCGTCTCGTTCACCTGCGCCGACGCCGCTGTTGTCACTGCAGCGCTGGCGTGATGACTTGCATTTGCCAGATGTTTTGTGGCAACATCACTTGCACGACTCCACACGGATGGAGGGTGGTGCAGTGGTGCCTCTTCGCGGACGAAGAGTTGTTCAGCGAACGCTTGCTGGATAAAGGTGTCGGTCCATTGATGCCCCAACGCAAGCAATTCCTCCACGAGTGCATCGTCCGCTTGCGACACAATGCCGGTTTGGAAATAATTCGCCAGCAAGTACGTTGAAGCTTTTAAAGCCTGTGGAACCACATCTTGCGTGATGGCATCGAATGACTCCAGCATGCCATCTTGTGCCAATGTAGCGGCAAGTTGCAATGACCCAACATTTGTTTGCTGGGCAAAGGCGTACTCCACCAAAGCGCTGTCAAAACCTTGAGCAAGGAGAGAAGCATCCTGTGAAACGGAGGCATTGAAGGCAGCAACGGCACTATGAAAGGGCCTCGCGGTTTCTATCACCAACGAAGCAGCGCCTGTATTCCGCATGGTGGTGGAAAGGGCTGCAATCGTTGCATTTGCGGCACCTGATGCTTGCAGCGCAGCATTGTCCACCGCCAGCGTATGATTGAATTGCTCCAAACAAGAGGCCAGGTGTTTCCTAGCTGCGTTCGCCAGCGGATGAGCGCCCCGCTGGGCTTCTTGCAACACTGTGGACGTTGCCATGGGAAGAGAGCTGTCCATCACGCTCACCGTCCCGCCTTGAATAGACTCCAAACCCAGCCCACCCCCTTGCTGGCTATCCAACACGGCGTCGATTGTGCTGACGAACGTTTGGATTGTTGTCAGCTGCTCCAGCACCAAAGGCACGGTGCCTGTGTAGTTGGCTAAGTGGCGGTCAGCCAGTTCCGTCATTGTGCCCAGCACAGCGGCGGCCTGATCCACAAAATCATCGGAAGCCTGGAGCTCATTCGTCAGGGTGCGGACGGACTTGTCGAACGACTCCAGATTTGCAATGAGTTCGTCCACAGGACGCATGCCTGAGGCAACGGCCTGGCGAACGTCATCAGGAAACGTGATCACATCCCCAGCAACCGCCACCATTGCTTCGACACAGCGAGCCTGGAAGTCCTGCACTTTGCCCAGGAAGCGGCTCAAGTCTTCTCCGAAGCTGAGCACACTCCACAGGGGAGAGTCCTCCGCTTCTAACAAAGACACGGTCTGGTTGATTGCGTCGTCAGCGAGGCGCTGAACTTGCCGCAGCGTGCCACTCCTGGGTCACAGCAACACAGAATGAATATCACAAAACCTCATGGACAGAAAACGCCACCTCACGTACTTTCGCAGGAGCTCTGCCAAGTGTTGCTCGGTCTTTTGAAGACCCTGTACAGCAAGCTGCTGAACAACACCAGACATGGTTTCAAAGTCCGAAATCAGCACAAGGAACCGATCGCCAGTGTCAATGTAGTCATCGATGCGCTGCAACAAGTTCTCAAGGTGCTCGTGGAATCGCACAATGTAGCCGATGGCTCGCCCTCCCAACTTGCGCGCATTGCGAACAAGGCTGCCAAATCCGGCCTGTGCTGCACTCAACAAGTTGCCTGCTGCCTTGTTCACGTAAGAGAATCCAGCAGTGAAAGCAATCTTCGCCTCGAAGAACTCAAGTGGTATGATGAACTTCACCAATGCCCCAGCCCAGTTATCTGCACACACACATGTCAAAAACACTCCGGTGCATACGCTGAACAAAAACGTACCAAAGTCCACAGCAAACACGCCGCTCATGAGACTGATGTCGAGTGTGACCGCGTTCTCCACTTTGACGCCTGCCTTCGCACCGATAGCCATGGCACCAACGTCCAAGACCCAGCGATTGCGGACGCCAGCACGAAACTGAAACCGTGTAACACTGAACAGCTTCTCCAATCTCTCCAACGCAGAGCCCAATCGCCGTGCACCTTTGGTGAGATGTTCACTTGAGATGTCACTCTCACCAGCCGCTGCCGCCGCCTCGAGCAGCCGCTTGTGCTTCTCAACTTGCTCACAATCAGACCCACAGCCAGGCGATGTCGCTACTTGCTCATTGATGACGTCCTCCCAATGCGAACGCACCAAGTCGATAGTACTTTCTTCGAGCGCCAACCTCTGCTGGCAGTGAGTGCGACAGGATGACTGGCAAGCCAACACACTGCGCTGTGAACATGCTCGGGCGCATTCCGTAGGGCATGTATCCCAATCAACACCTTCGTTCGTCGCCAAGTGGGACAACGCTGTGCGCAAGACCGCTGGTGCGCCTCCCTCGCCATTCGCCAATTCGTGTGGTGCCCAGTCGGCCAGGACATCTGCAGCGTGACCTCGTACCAACAGATCTTCTGTTGCATCACCCAGCACTCCAAGCAGTACCGCATGGGACTCCGGACCTGGGAGGTCTCGTAGTGCATGCACTGCAAAGGAGCGCACATCCAAACGGCGGTGTTCAGCAAGGGCTGCAACGTGCCGGGCAGACTTAGGGTGTCCCAGATTCGCCAGGGCTTGCACAGCGTATCGCAGGTCCACAGCGCTCACTGACAGTGCACCATGCACAGCAGCCAGAGATCCGTCAGGATCTGAGAACGGGGCTGGTGGTAGCGAGGAATCGTGTAAAGGCAAGCCATAGTGGGCACGAAGCCCGTAGCCGTCGTCAGCGCCATGGACTCGATGCGCAAGGATTCGTGCAAGTGACTCTCTCGTATCGCTCTCGAGTTGCAACTTCTCCGCTGCGCTGGCGGCCTCCCAAACCTCTTGCCAGGCTGCTCGGTCAACGTGATTCACGTGGAGCATCCTGTCGCGCGTGTGCAATCATATCAGACGAGCCATTATTTTCGCTGGTGCAAGCAGTACGAACCACATGTGCCACTCCGCCGTTGGCATATCGGCGATCACTTCGTCGACAGCAGCAAGGTGTGACTGCCACGAATCTTCGACGCGAGAATTTTCGGACACCACGTCAGCAAGGCGACGTTCCAAAGTCATCCGCACACGTTCTTGTTGTTCATGGTCACGTGGAAGGTCTCGGGCAAGCTCCCCGATAGCAAGAAGCAGCTGGTGGTACTGATCGGGGTGCGCAGCGTGTTGCTCCAGACTCTGGTGCATGCAGTCAAACGTTGCCGTTGTTGGACGTTTCAACTCTGCGTACGGGTACCATGAAGTGAGACAGACAAAATGCACGCACACACACGCACGCACGCATGAACGGCTCTCTTCACACGCACCAGCAAGCGCCATGGTAACATGGAAAAAGTCGTGTGCGTCGACGTAGCTTTTCACTTCAGGCGTTTCTTGGTCCATGCTCAACAGCAACGTGCACAGTGCCTGTTGAGCTTCAGGTACGCCCACAGCAGCAGCGGCAGCCATCATCGCTTGTGGGGCGCGTGGAAACTCGCCACGAAGCTGGTCCAACCTTGCAGGGGCAAGAGCGTCCAATACCTCGTGGAGTAGTTCTTCGTCTCGCACGGCTTCTTCCACGAACGGAGGAAGGCACTTTGCTATTGACTTGGCGTTTTGCTTCTCGGTGTGTATCGCGTTCGTGCATTGGGCAAATGCTTGCAGCCTCGAGACAGGATCTTCTTGCTGACGCCACGCATCATGCTGGCTGTTGCCGCCCTCACCTGCGGTTGAGTCATCCGCACGACCACCTCCCAACGGCACGTCCATCACTGCGCTGTCACGTGGAGGCCGGAAGTAGAAGGGTGACACATCCACAAGCACCGCAGGTGCGCGGGTCTCCCCCGCTCGCTGCAGCAGGCGGCGGGGCGAGGCAACAAGTGGTTGGTTAGGATCGGTGTGAGTCGACAGGCGCAGCATTGCGAGTCCTGCCTGCCGCGCTTGCTGTGCGGCTTGAACGATGTCCACTTGTCTCTGGAGGCGCTGCATGTCATGAGGACTTTGCTGCGAGGCTGCAGTAAACCATTCGTTCGCCCAGCCAGTCGGGTGCAAATGTTGCTGCAGGCGCCTCCACCGCTCTGCATGCGCTCGCAGCGGTGCATGTCCAGCTTGGACAAGAAGCTCGGATGCGAGCCCATCAGCTGCAGGGTCCTCATCGGGGAGAGACACAGACAGCAACTCTGCGCGCCCTTGCGCAAAATGGACAGGGATGTGCTCATCCAGAGCGGGAGTCGGTTCTGGTTCTGCTTGCCCAAGGCGAGACAAACGCCGGGCTAGAGATGACGCTCCTGTCGGCTGACCTCCAAATCCAGACACGAGCCTGGAAACCACAGAGCGAACAACCGCATTCACATGATCCGTGTCCATGGTTGCAACTGTCTTGCGATAGTGGGTTGTGGTGGTTGACATCGTGGTGGCGTCACCATTGACGATGGATGCAACCAAACGAGCATTGGACACCCGCCGGGTGATGATGGTGTCACCCGCGCGCTGTCTCGAGTACGATGCGAAATAGCTGGCACACAGACCTCCACACGTTGTGAGTAAAGACACAAAGCAATATGCGCTCTACCTGTCCTACGTACACCCCCTGTTCATCTTGATCAACGTTGTTGCTAGGTGGGTCGTGCTGAACACGAAGAAAGGAGAAAAACGTGACTTGCCCACGCTTGAGGTTGCGGGAAGCCAGCGTCTCATTGGTGAAGAAGTGCACACGCTTCAGTAGGCCATCATCACCAAGAGTGAAGTAGAACGGGGTTGTCAGCAGAGCATCAGAGACAGGTTGCGCGGAGGAGGATCCCAGTGAAACATAGGGACCGTGGCGGCGGCTGCGCAAGGCTGAGCACCGCTGCAGTTGGGCACGGAACACCCAGGCATTCGCGCCAATGGGCATCGCAGCGCTTGTGGAACGTGAAATAGCATCTCCATCACGAGTGGCTGTCGGGACAGGCGCTTGGTTCCGCGATGGCCACACCTCCCGATGCAAAGGCAAAACGCGCAGCTGGCACCGCATGCCGTGATTCTCACGTGCGACAGGCGGAGACCAAGAGTCCAAATCTGCTTCGGTTACCTCGGCACCATCCGTCCCTTGCCACCATTTCGTCTCGATCTCATATGTGTACGTCGCTCTGGGCTGCCACGAGCGGTCGGTCGGTGAATTTTGTTGGGCTTGCGCTGTGCTGAGCAGCGTGCTCACAAGCAAGAACAACACGAGTGTGTGGAGGGCAGTGGGCTTAGCCACAGTGCACAATCGCCCCCAGGACATCACTTGCATTGTGCAAGGCCGTAACTCAGACCCCCGTGCCTCTTTGGAAGGGGCAGGCTCGCGTTTGGCGGCCACAGAGCCGAATGAAAGATGCTCTCGTGTGGTCGTGTGCGCAATTTTGGTGCACATACCGTCAAAAATAGCAAAAATGTGATCATTTTGCGAAATCAACGTGGCAAAAACGAGTGAATAGTGCTCGCACGAGCACGGCGATAGGCCGCGTTCAACGAGTTGGCGATTCCGCGGCCGCTAGGGGGGCATATGCCACGCACGTGTATGGCGCTCGCTTTCAGTGCTTCACTTTGCTAAACCAGTTGTTTGGGTGGCAGCGTCTTGGGGGCTGATGGGTTCACACAGAGCTGCAACATCGCTTGGCGTGACGGAGGTGATTGTGCTGGTGCTCTTGCTGTTCAGTGCCCAGCCGTCTGCGTCATCCTCAACCCACCAGCAGCACCGTACGTGGTGATAAACGTTTTGAACAATGGTGGCACTGGGAAGTGGTTGTTGGCTGCTTCGGGGTTGCAGTGCGGCTGGTGGCTTGGTGCTTTTGCGGCGTGTCGCCATGTGTGTGGGTACAGGCTGCACAGCCGCGGACTCACCCGCTACTGTGATTCACAGCAAACTGCACCGTGGTTACCATACTGTCCCCAAGCTCAAAGTTGGCATTCGTACCAACAAACAACGCGCTGGTGTTGAGTGTGCGTGCTGACATGGCGCTGCCAGCTGGGCGTGCTCCGCTCGGCCAGCACGATCTTTCAGTCCTTGGGCTGCCGGACTGCGGTGGCTGCTTGAGAGGCGTGGCGCTCGAAATGGATGTTGAGGTGAGCAACCCGTTACTGCTGAGTTCTACTGATCTATCAACGTGCGTTGGAGAAGATGTCACTCGCGTTGTGACCACCCGTGCTTTGTGACCGCGGTCTGCAGGTGCCCCACCGGACTGTGCTGCTGGAGTCACTCGCGCTACTTAGCAGCGACGGCCAGGAAGTCATGAACGTAACGCTGCCGTCTGAGGACCAAACTTATTTTGCTCTGGACACTGATGGCAATCCACGTGGTTTGATCAATCGCATTCGCGTGCTTGTGGACGAAAGCACGCGACCGGACCAAGCTTCGCTTGCAGATGTATCGTTCCTTCGTCTCAAGAGGGATGGACGTCCAGATCTAGCAAACTTTCCTGCCGAGCAACAAACTAGCCTGACATGGGTTGTTTCCATGCTTCGGTTTCGCATGGGGTGCTCAGGTAAGCAGGTCTATCACCATTCTATTACAAACACTTACCCTGAGTTCGACTCCAGATTGTGGTGCATCGAGTCCTGTGTTTCGGCGCGAAAAAGCCTTTGTTCCAGTCACACCGCACCCCAAAGCAACGGACCCAGCCGATGCTGTTGCTGTTGCTCTGTTGGAGCGACACACCCAGCTCACCACGTCGCCGATGGATGTGTCATCTCTTGTGGACCCAGGCTGCCTTTGTTTCATGGGCTCCACGTCCCCAGGCTTCACACCAATGGCGACATTCAGCGTGAAGTTGCAGGACCGCAACGTGTGGCCCAGCCTGTTGCAGTTGGTCACGTCGAACGGCGTGCCAGTATTGCGTGTGCCCATCGGCCGCGTGTCTCCAGGATCTGTGGGCTTGTGGACCACCGTCCGTGTTCCGATTAGCCATGCTGCCAACTTGTGGACGGTGGGTCCGGTGGATCATGATGATGATGCCACTACAGCACGAGGGCCATTGCCGCCTTGGCACTCCGTGCATGTTGTTGTCTCACGAGAGCAGCTGTTCGGCACTCCGTCTGCGAATGCGGTGCCCCTGATTCGAGGTCTTGCTTTGCAGAACGGCCCTACAGCATCTGCGGCGGCCGTGTACCCTGTGCCGCGAACAACCCTGTCCGCTGTTGCCAAGCGCACTCGTTTGACAACCACCATGCTTCCTGTCCTTTACCCTGACCTTACCCGGTTTGTTCCGGAGTTGGTGCTTGCGTCGTCGGACTGCGGCGACTGTGGTACCGCCCTCCTCGAACTCGATGTCACCGCCTCCAACACCGGGCTCCTGCTTGGTGCGATCGAGTTCATTGATAGTGCTGGACACGTTTCGAGGCTCCCCCTTGATGCCAGTGCACTCACCGCGCAAGCCCCTCCTCGTGCACGCCCAGCTGGTCAAGCCGTGACCGTGACCATTCCCCTCCTCCGCAACATGACTTCGCCAGTGGAGTTTCTGTGGAGAGAAGTCACTGGGCTACATTTTTATTTGCATGGGGAGCCACCAAGCACAGCAGCTGCCGCTGAGTGGCTTGGAAACATTACGATCAGCTCGCTTCGTATCGGGAAGGACATTCGCGCAGGCCTTGACAGTTCGACAGCTGGTGTGGAGTGCCCAATCGGTTGGATACCGATCAGTCCTTTCACGCACCACGAGCCGGTTGGCTCGGCACACTGTCAAGAGTGCTGCTGCTTCTTTCCGAACCCAGCAGACCCCACGACAAATCTTTGTTTAGATCAAGGCGACACGCTTGCTGACGTGGCTCCCAATCCCGCAGCTGCTCCGAATGACCAGTGCTTCGTATGCAACCGGGAAAAGTCTCCGAGCACTGTCTCGTCAGCTAACACGCTGCTAGATGCAAACAGCGAGGATGAACACGTCGCATGCAACGATTTCCGGGATTGCACCTTCAACGACCATTGCACTGACGCAGGGACATGCAGAGCGGAACACTACACATGTCTCATGGCTGACTTCTTTTACGGCGACCCATCCAAAGACTGTGAAGTATGCGACGGAACCGGTCCCGAGAGCTCAACATTGGGATGCAAGGCAAAGCCGGGTCACTTTGTGTACGTAGAAAGCGTTTCATGCGCGAGCACAATACTTGTGTCTGTTCACCTCCGTATTTGCATTGCGCCAGGTACAACCCAGGCAACGCCGTTGACCGATACGACCCGAACGGTCGGGTTTGTGGTTGTCGCATCGATGGCAAGGTTTTCCCCCACCTCGGGCTGAACCCAGACCGTCCATGCCAACAATGTGATGTGACGAAAGATAATGCCGCCTGGACCATGATCCCCGACGGCTCTGTCTGTGACATCACAGCCCAGTTTACATGGGAGAACCTACGATCTCAAGCTTGCACGTATGGTCACACGTGCAAGAGTGGCATGTGCTCTGGGATTCCTTACTCATGCCCCCCATTGCAAAGCTGCGAGGCGCCGCTGGATGAATTTCCCCACGTGTGTGATATGACCGGTCCCGCATCTGCAACGGGTGGGTGCCGACGCGGCAAGCTCGCCGCCGGCACCGTGTGCAAGCCGCGAGTGGATGGATGCCAAGCTGCGTCAGTATGCACAGGCTGGGGAACTTGCTCCATCTCACCCGCTCTGTTTCCTGCTATCGAGGACGATGCAACGAAAGCGCTCTCACCTGTTCTTCCTGGTGGCCAACCAGTTGATCCTGCCTTCGGTGTCGTACCGTCTCTGGATTCCATTCGTGCGAACTACACCTCGTTTCGATCTCGGTGTGGCGATCTCCAACTCCACCTGGGGCTAATTCCAGACGGAGACTGTCAGCTGGAACGAGTTACTCCGCAGCTGGGGCGTGGGTGGGGCAATGACTTTGAGCCGTCAGTGCGAGGGTCGTTCAACCTTCTTGAACGAACCACTGCGCACCCACTTGTGCTGCTGCACAGTGAGTTGGCGGGTACGGCACTGTTGCCAAACCAAAGCGTCGCGGCGTGGAATCACACTGCAGATTCGTGGGTCAACGCAACAATCGTGACAATGGATGTTCAAGGAGGTGACCTGTCCGTTGCCTTGCCTCCCAACTTCCCTGACATTGGAGTAGCAGATCCGCTTTTGGATTTGGACGTTCGACGAGAGCATGCGGCGCAGTTGTACGAGGTACAATTGGTAGACGTACATGGAGTGGAAGTTTCCTTTCGGTTTCCTCCTCTGAGAACCGAACGAGAGTGGACAACGGTGATTGGAACTCCCCGTGGCGTCCCTGCATTGTCGGCTTTTGACTGGCACGCCATGCGTGGCGCTCGTTTCTTCCGCAGCGGGCCAGAAGAGTTGGCAGGAGTTCCTGTCGGCACGCCTTTGCTTGCTGTTCGAGCTGTTCGCCTGCGCACCCGTGCCGAAGCTGCACCCTGCGACATATCTTCTATTGCTCCACCAAGCGCGGGAGACACAAACGTTGAAGATCCTGCCTGGCACACCTTGACGTTGCCGCTCAACGTTACTCAAACGCTGCTCGAGATCCCGTCTCGGCACGTTGTGTTTGAGCGATGGTGGACTCCTGAGCCAGTCAGCGTGATGTCATCGTACGACACCACACAAAACGCGTTTGTTGACGGTTCCTATATTGGCCTTCATGTGCAGGGACCTCAACCTGGCTTCCCTCCGCTGGAAGTCGAACTGATGTGCGCGGATGGGACGAGCCTGGCCATTGGCACTTCGACGTCAACCATTGAGCATGCCTTGAACGAGTGGCTCTTCGTAGCCTCCAAAATTTCCCCCGGCCACGTGTCCTCTGGTGTCACTGACACAAGCTTCCAGCAGGTTGTGGGTGTTCGACTTAGATACCCGCGCGCCGCCATACCTGAACTCGACTCCACAATGCACGTCGCCACGCTGCGCGGCCTTCACGTTGGTCAAAGCTCTGGATGTGCACACAGCCAAGCGTCTGCTCTGTTCGGACAGCGAGATCTGTTTGCAGCCTCGTCTACTTCCGACGCCGCTGGTGGCTTACAACTGGAAGCAGCTGCCGTTGGACACATGGCGGCGTTGCATCGCGTTGGTTCCGCCAGCACATTTGTGGACAGTTCAGCCTTTGACATTGACCTGACAAGCTTCTACAACGCTGACTGCGGTTGCTTCCCGAACACTGTGCTTGAGATGGCAGTCACTCCCCCGACACCCGACATGCGACTCACAAAGCTGTCAATTGTGGAAACTTCAACAGGAGGAGGAGTCGAAATCACTTTACCGTCTCCTGAGCCCCGCACACCTTTTTCCAACAACGAAGGTGGGATTGTTCGCGTCCTGCTGGACGATGCGGTTTCCATCACGCCGCCGTCTTCATGGGGAAGCTTGAACTCGATGATGTTTGAGCGTCTGACGCCAGTGCCAGACACGCCGGGCGCGTTCGGAGAGTTTGTAGTCCATTTCATCAGATTGCGACGGTTGGAAGTTCCGTGCGTGTCATCCACCGCGCTTGCTTCCGCCGACTTTGTTCCGTCTCCTGGTGTTCCCATCAGTGATCACAACGCAGTGGTGTTTGGGGTCACAGACACCGCCACTGGAGAGGCGATGTCCGTGGAGCGACAGGCAACAAGGTTTGGAAACTTGACCACCCCGACATCCAACATACTGGGACTGTGGCGCCATACAGGCATTGTTCATGCGATAGCCACGTCCCCAGTTCCTGCGTCCAAAGGAACAACAGTTGTAACGGCCGAGAGTACAGTACCACTCGGTGGCCATTCGCATGTTAATCTCTCTCAAGCAACATCCGCAGTCGTAGCCCGAGACTCTCGTTCGGGTTCTGTTTCGTGGACGCACACGTTTGTCCCTGGTGTCACCTTGTTTGACGTCGCTTCGGTCTCTTCGCGTTTGAATGCGTCCTCAACGCTTTCCGATGCGCCTTTCGTTGAAAGTGCGGAACGCCGATTGTTGGTGGCTTCCTCAAGTTTGGACCAGACGTCAATGTGGAGCGCTCCTGTGGATACGAGTGCGATGCATGTGCGTCGAAGGCTATTGGCAAGTGAAGGGCCTGGAACGTGTCCTCCTGGGTGGACCAGTGCAACAAGTGATCCAACGAGATGCTTTCATGTTATGGCTGACACACCTCGCACTTACCTCGAAGCTTCGCGTGCGTGCAAGGAGCTTGGTGGTGCACTTGCTGCAATCACATCAAACGAGGACAAGGGTTTGACGTGGAGTCTTGGCCAAGGCAAGTCGATGTGGACCGGGGCACTTCGCATGGGGAACTTGACGTTCGTGTGGCCCAACGGCGAGATTGTTGGCGCCGCCTTCCCAAACTGGCACCCGAATACCGATATCGAAGACGTGGAAGCGAACTGTGTTGAAATTGGTGTCGCAGCGCTGTGGTTGAATGTGGATTGTTCCTTCAAGAGGTTTGCTCTTTGTGAGCAACAAACTTGGTACCACTCCAGTTGTCCACCGGGCTGGCTACCGCATGACGGCCAATGCCTCATCATCAGTTCGACAGAGCGGCTTTTTTGGAGTGATGCCTCGCGTCAATGCCAACGCGTGTTTTCGGCAACCCTTGTGGCCCCTGTTGGTTCGTCAACATCGTTTGCATTGCGTGCTGTTGCCTCCAAAGCTACGCGATCTCCCTTCTGGGATGGAGTGTTTTGGCTTGGCGCAGTTCTCAGTCCAAACTCATCTGATTTTTCTTGGCTGACTGAAAGCGAGCTGCGCCGCGACCCTTCAAAAACGGAGCTAGACATCATGAACAGCGAGTGTGTTGCCATGGATGCTCCAACTGGAAGGTGGCTGACGTTTGCCTGCGATACACCGCTTCACTTTGCTTGCTCCATGCCGGACGCCTGCAGTGCTCTGCTTGAAAACCCTTGCTTGCATGGCGGGCATTGTCAGTCCAAAGGTGACGGCAGGTGGCAGTGTGTGTGCCCACTGGGGTGGTCAGGCGGAAGGTGCCAGCGGAGGTGCCAACCTGGGTACGATTCAGACGGAGACAAAGTTTGGGATTGTGATGACCCTTGCCCCAATGACAAAACCAAGTGGGAGTACATTGACACGGATGGGGACGGAGTCCCAGATTGTGAAGATGAATGCCCATTCTCGGCGACTGCAATAGACAAGGTCGATGTCGATGGCGACGGCGTGACGGAGTGTGGCTTATGCCAGTATGGATGGACGCATTCTGTAGACTCTCCGCACATGTGTCTTCGCGCTTTCTCTTCCCCAAGCTCAATGACCTTTCACACTGCTCGCGCGGTGTGCCAAGAGGTGGGTGCCGACCTTGCTTCCATTTCGTCTGAAGCTGCCCAAGCCCAAGCGCTGCAAGTTGTGTCCTCAATCGGGCCCGCGTTAACCACCTGGATTGGGCTCAGTCAATCACCAGGAACCACTGCATGGACGTGGATTGATGGTAGGCTGCCAACTTTTGCAGGGTGGGGCTCGGGCGCTCCCAAAAACTTCACCCACAATTGTGGGTGGCTGACTGCGCTCGATGGATGGCAGTCTGTGGAGTGCACCGCACACACCAACATGACGCTGTGCGAACAGCGTGCCGCTCCCACATGCGCCCCAGGTTGGCGTAGGATGGGCGATGCCTGTGTCATCATGGTTAACGAGCGGAACTCGTGGGAATCCGCTCGTTTGGAGTGTCGTCTGCGCGGTGGCGCAGCTTTGGTCACACCACGCACGTGGGAAGATGTCCACCAACTTGCTGTTATCAGCGGTGGTAACGGTGTGTGGATCGGACAGACATCCCATGTGGGAACAGGACCACGTATGTGGATGGATGGGTCTTTCGTCAACCACACGTTCTGGGACAGTGGCCACCCTGTTACCAATGGCAGTGCAGTTTGTGTCGAGCAGGTTCGAACTGTGTGGCGGACCGTGGATTGTACTCATCATCGCAGCTATGTTTGCGCGCTGCCTGACAGCTGCGCCGCACACAACCCATGCCCAAATTACACACAGTGTCATAGCTCACCAACGGGCCCCCTATGCTGCTCGTTGGACTCTGATGGTGATGGTGTGTTTGATTGTGATGATGAATGTCCCTACGATCCAACAAGAAGCTCAGATGTTGATTCGGACGGAGACGGGGTGCCAAATTGTCAAGATGACTGCCCTTGGGACCAGACAACAGTGACAGGCACGGACGCCGACGACAATGGTACATTCGATTGCAACGAATGCTTCGTGGTTTCAAGAAATGGTCTCAAACCGCGTTGCTTGAAAGTCCACCGAGTACATGCCACGCAAGCACAGGCGAGCAAGAACTGTGTTCAGTCTGGTGGTCGTTTGTGGCACCCGCTCACAGCTGAAGAAGATGTGATCGGAGTTTCATTTGTGCAAAATGCAACTGGTTCTCAGACTGACGGTTTTGTGTGGCTTGCCGCTGTACCGGGAGAGGGTGGAAACATATGGCGCTGGGAGGATACCCAATTCGTTGTGAATGCAACTGTGTGGGAGGGTGGTCATCCTGAGGTGTCTTTGGGTCGTTGCTCTGCCGTGGTGTGGCACAGCGGTGACACAAACGGCGCAAAACGCATGTCGAAGAATTGTTCAAGCATGGCTCCGTATGTGTGTCAGTACGAGCCAAGTGACCCATGCCCAGCCCCGTTTGTGGCAACTGGTACTCATTGTTCAACCGTGACAAGTGTGGGTACCTTTGAACACGCTCAAGCTGAGTGTGATGCGCTTGACAGTTACCTTGCGCACATTCACAATCCGGAGGACGCTGCGCACGTGCATGCAGTGTCTCCAGCCCTCCTTGGACTCATTGACAATCCCCCTGACCCTGACCCATTTTATACGCTATCTCCAGCCCACAAGTCGGTGTGGATTGGCCTGTCTCGTTCAATTTTGCATGAACCATGGACATGGGCTGATGACGAGTCACAACAGCCAGACTTTTTGTGGGGCATGTGGGATTCTGGCTTCCCACTTTGGCACGTGGGAACACGGTGTGTGATGCAAGTTGGAACGGATAGCAGCGGCCCGGCGTGGCGCAATTTTCCATGTGCCTACCCCTACCTTCCCGGTGTATGTCAAATACCAAACCAATGTGCAACTCCCGCGGGGGCGCTGTGGTGCATGAATAATGCTACGTGCCGAGTGCCTCACCCAAGTACAGGTGCATCCAGTGAAGTTAGAACGCCATTGTGCGATTGTGAACCAGGATTCTGCGGTGTTCGGTGTCAACATGAATGTGAAATGGGAGTGGACAGTGATGGTGATGGCGTGCTGGATTGCTTCGATGACTGTCCGTGGGATTCGTCTTTAAGTAGGGACAGTGACTCCGACGGTGATGGCACAGTGGATTGCATGGACCAGTGTCCCTTTGACGTGAACAAGGTTGTGGATGACGATTTGGATGGTGATGGCCACGCAGACTGCCTCAAGTGTCCCTCTGGTTGGGACAGCGATGGTGATGGTGTCTTGGACTGTTTGGATGTGTTCCCGTTTGACCCCACAAGGTCGACTGGTGTCATCAAAGTGTGTACTGCCTGGGACCGCCGTTTCTCCTGTGGACTGTCGGACGTGGGACAGCAGGGTTTCAATGATGGCACTTGTTTTCGTGAGCGCACGTTTGAAGGCTGTGTAATTGTCCACAACATGGCTGCTTCGTCGTATGAGGAGGCAGAACGTCTTTGTGCTCGCGACCATGCCGTTGTTGCGCGATATGAATACTCTTGGGATCCGGAGAACTGGCACCTGATAACCAACACGACTGGTCCAGTTCTGCTGGGGAACCGCCTCACGGGTGCAGGATACTCGCCCAGTTTTTATGAGCTTGAGCCAAGCATGTTTGACTTCCCTTGGGAAGCCAAACAATACCCAGACGGCAAGAGGTGTTTAGCAATCCTGCACAACCAGTCTGTGGTGCCCTATGATTGCAACGCCCCTGCTAAATACGTGTGCCAGAGAACATACGAAGAGTGTTCTTTTCCTTGCCAGACCGGGCGGTGTGTCTCTTGGCCTTACCCTCGCTGCGTCTGTAACCATGGGTTTTCGGGACGTTTTTGCCAGTTTGCCTGCAACGCAACCGACGACACTGATGGTGACGGTGTGAATGACTGCTGGGATGATTGCCCTCACGACCCCAACGTCACCTCTGCCCCTGATGCTGACGGCGATGGGTATCCGGACTGCCGCGACACTTGCCCCAACGACTACCTGGAGAGTGAAAGTGATTATTGTGCACAAGATCACAACCCCGGACGATTTGCATCTAACATAGCGTGTCCAAGCGGCTGGAGATTTCAAGAAGTTCCCTCGTTCTACAGCAATGACAGACTATTTGTCTGTCAGCGCTATCTGCGCCAATTGTTGACTTATGACGAAGCAGTGGATGCATGCAACGAGCTCGGAGCAGAAATTTACAACGGGGACATGAGATCATTTGATCTTGGTGTCACTTGGGAAGCATGGAATGGGAAACTACTTACCCCCTACCAGGCCTCAGGGTCCACGGCTTACGACTGCTTCTCCGGCACGTTTCTCCAGAGACAGCCTTGTGAGAAATTCGAGGCCGTGTGCCAAAAACCGATGCCTAACTTTTACAAACATGGCTGGTGTGCACCCGGGTGGACATTGTGGGACAGTGATCAATGTGTCCGTGTGGTCACTGATGCTCCGCTGTCGTGGCAAGCGGCACGCACGTACTGTCAGCAAAGCTTTGAGGGAGGTGACATGTTTGTTCCATACACTGAACAACACCTGCGTTTCGCCCGCGCGCAGTCGCCGTCCAGCGCCATTTGGGTGGGTTTGCGGCAGCGTGTGGCGGGTGCTTCATTCGCCGGGATAGACGGCACGTCGCCTGGTTTCGAGTCGTGGGCATCGCTACAACCTGCAAGCTCCACCGAACCTCTGTGTGCAGTTCAGCTTCCAGGACAGCTCCTTTGGAATGCGACAAATTGTCATGACACACGCGCAGCGTTTGTGTGTGCAATCAACGTGCACAAGCGCTACCCCGCGACTGGCTTCTCCCGCAGTCCATGGGAAGGGAGCTGTCCGGCGTTTTCTCACTATTTCGGCACCTCGGCGCTGGAAGACGACGATGGCGACACCGTCGAGAATTGCAAGGACGCATGCCCAGGCGACCCCGCAAAGGTGACGGATGTGGACTCAGACCGTGATGGAACGCCGGACTGTGTCGATGCATGCCCGCACAATCCAAGAGTGACTCGCTATCGCTATGATCGCCGCGTGTATCGATCGTCTGTTGACTGTAATGTCAATTCGTATTGCGTTCCAGCTAGCAACAACACTGATAAGTGCTGGGTGTCGATGGGGTATGGGCAGTACGCACCCGCGCGCGAGACGTGCGCAGTTCTTGGTGGAACGCTTCCAGTTCCAGAATCCACCACCGAGCTGCGGCAGTTGGCAGACATGGCCAGTGGTTCCGTTGCCTGGTTGGGAATCCAGCGGCTTGGAGACACATGGGTATGGGACGATGGCTCCATGGCTCACCTGTCATTTTCTCAATGGCAACTTGGTAGCCCAAGTGCGAGCGGTGACTGTGCTGTGGTGGATACTGTCTTGTACAGCATGAAAAATGTTGATTGTGCCAAATCCGAATTGACATTTTGCGAGTTGCGTACTCAGACGTACGACACATGCCCCATGGGCTGGGTTGCAGTTCGGGACAGATGTGTAAGACTGTTTGACACCCCTGTGCGAACATGGACTGGTGCTCAGGAAGCGTGTCGTAGTTTGAGTGCACATTTGTTGTCCGTGCACAACGAAACGGAAGCTGCATGGCTGTGGGCCGTGTCTAGGGGACAACCTGTTTTTATTGGCCTGACTGACGCATCTAGCGAAGGCGTGTTTGAGTGGGAGGATGGCACTGAGGTGGATTTTGACCCTCTCTGGGCACGTGATTCTGCTGGCTTTGATTCGCAGCCGGACAATACCAACGGTCAGGACTGTGTTGTTGTTCAGCCGGAGCTTGGGTGGTACTCCTGGGACGATACCTATTGTGACGGCCAGGCCTTTGCGTATGCATGTGCTTTTGCCAACAATTGCGCTGGCCAAGAAAATCCGTGCTTGAATGGAGGTCGGTGTTCCAGTCAACCCAACGGGAATGTGACGTGTGTGTGCCCCACTGGTACAGCTGGAGCGCTGTGTGAGGACGCCTGCGCGAGCGATGATTCCAAGCTTGAACCGGGTGTTTGCGGCTGTGGTGTACCAGACATTGACACGGACGGCGATTCAGTGCTAGATTGTGATGATGGTTGCCCATTGGACATCCTCAAAGTGTCAGACGTGGACACTGATGGAGACGGTGTTCTTGATTGCAACGACCAATGCCCTTCCAACTCCAGCATTACGATCGAAGCCGTGGATTCAGACGGTGATGGTGTATTCGATTGCAATGACTTGTGCCCGTCCGACGCAAGTCGTATCAATGACGCGGACACAGATGGAGATGGCGTGTTGGATTGCAATGATGAATGTCCCCACAACGCTACGCTAACCCGTGATGCGGATGACGACGGCGATGGCGCCCCGAATTGCATGGATGAGTGCCCACAACACGCCCACAAAACGTCACCAGGCGTGTGTGGGTGTGGGACGCCGGACAGCACGCATTCACTGTCCGACAGCGACGGGGATTCAGTGGTGAACTGTCTTGATCTGTGCCCCTTTGACACGTCCAAGAGCGAGCCCGGAGTGTGCGGCTGTGGTGTCTCCGATCTTGACGCGGATGCAGATGGCGTGCCAAGTTGCAATTCGCAGCTTGACGAGTGCGACCTGAACCCAACGAAGGTCACGATTGGGGTCTGTGGGTGCGATGGCAACGAAACGGACACGGACGGTGACACCTTTATGGATTGTATTGATGAGTGCCCCTTTGACCCGTACAAGGTCATTGCGGGTGCATGTGGTTGTGGCAACGCCGAAGCATCGTGCGGTCTGCAACCTGCCGTGTTAGCTGTCGGGGCGATTGAGTCC
>Ga0213833_1000342_pt1 | contig 55506 bp, 38 predicted proteins | sample SWATP21_FD_160575 | JGI IMG/M metagenome (GOLD analysis project Ga0213833, IMG submission 160575) | Coastal seawater microbial communities from Marineland, Florida, United States - SWA TP2 #1 | ecosystem: Environmental > Aquatic > Marine > Coastal | place: USA: Florida | collected 2016-08-14
ATTGATGAAGCTCCAAAAGACAAGATATTCGATATCGACCTGACTTACATCACTTCTCGAGGAAGATGGTATCTCCAATCTTGGAAAGGCGATGTCAGCAAATCTGGTGGTATCACTTGCAATATCGGTATCCACTTTTTCGATATGCTTCTCTGGATTTTTGGTGGTTGTAAAAAGAGTTCTGTCCACTTGCACAATCCACGAAAAGCAGCTGGATTTCTTCAGTTGGAAAGAGCCAATGTCCGATGGTTCTTGTCCATCGATAGCAATGACCTCCCATTCGAACCAGAGCCTGGTCAACCCATGACACACCGCTCTATCCAGGTAGACGGAAAAGCCTTTGATTTTGCAAAAGGCTTTACTGATCTCCACACCGAAAGCTACAAAAAAATCTTTAATAACGAAGGTTTTGGCTTAGAAGATGCTTTCCCGTCTATCGAACTAACAGCTTCGATTCGAACTGCCAAAGAAGAAGAGCTCGTTGGCGATTACCACCCCATGGTGAAAAAGATCAAACAAGGCTGAACACTAACTGTTTCAAATCTGCAAAGCGATTGTAACATACGAAAATTGTTCTCTTATCCACATTGAAGGCGATTTGATATGACTGCAGAAAAAGAATCCTCATTCTTTGCCCATGAAACCAGTATTGTTGGTGAAGGCGCACAAATCGGAGAAGGCACAAAAGTCTGGCATTTCTCGCATGTTATGGGCGGTGCCAAAATTGGCGAAAAGTGCTCTTTTGGCCAAAATGTCTTTGTTGCCAACGGTGTCGAGATCGGCAATAACGTAAAAGTCCAAAACAACGTGTCCATTTACCAGGGAACTACCGTAGAAGACGACGTTTTTCTTGGTCCATCTTGTGTTCTCACCAATGTCAGCAATCCTCGTTCTCAGGTCAGCCGAAGAGGTCTATACGAAAAGACCCTGATCAAAAAGGGAGCGACAATTGGTGCCAATTCCACCATCGTTTGTGGAACAGAATTGGGGCGCTATAGCTTTATCGTTGCTGGTGCCGTGGTCACAAAAGATGTTCCTGATTACGCCATGATGATGGGTGTTCCAGCCAAAAGAGCAGGTTGGGTGAGTCGCCACTGCATCCCCCTTCCTGCCCCTGACGCTGACGGCGTTATGATCTGCCCCGAAAGTGGCTACCGGTACAAAGAAGTCGAAGAAGGTCTTGTCCGTTGTCTGGATCTTGATGAAGAAGAAGCCCTCCCAAGTGAATTGGCAGTAGGCAAAAATGGATATCGGACCTTTAAGGAAAGAAAATAGCGAGTTATCATCTAACAGCACTTCCTGTCCTAAGTCGATACAAAGACATTTCCAATAGAAAATAAAGAGTAAGAGGTTTTTCCATGAAAGTACCTTTGTTAGACCTGCAAAAACAATACGATCCCATCCGAGACGAAATGGTGGCTGCTGTGACTGCCGTTTTGGACTCCCAACGTTATATCAATGGCCCTAAAGTTGTCGAGTTGGAAGAACAAATCGCAGCTGTCAGCGATTGCAAGTACGCTTTGGGCGTTTCAAGTGGGACAGATGCCATCTTGAACTGCTTGATGTCTCTGGATTTGGGTCCTGAAGATGAGGTCATCACAACACCTTTTACTTTTTTCGCCACCGTAGGTTGCATCTGCCGGGCTGGCGCCAAACCTGTTTTTGTGGACATCGACCCAGAAACCTACAATATCGATCCAGCCCTGTTGGAAGCAGCCGTTACCAAAAATACTAAGGCAATCATGCCTGTTCATCTGTTCGGACAGATGGCGGACATGGATCCCATTATGGAAGTGGCAAACAAATACAACCTGGCTGTCATCGAAGATGCTGCCCAATCCATTACCAGCACTTACAAAGGCAAAAAATCCGGAAGTGTTGGTCTTGCAGGATGTTTTTCTTTCTATCCTTCCAAAAACCTTGGTGGGATTGGCGATGGCGGTATGATTGTCACAAATGATGAAGAGTACTTCGAAAAGCTGAAGATGATGCGAGGACACGGAAGCAATCCCAAGTATTATCACAAGTATGTCGGTGGTAACTTCCGTCTGGATCCCATTCAAGCCGTTGCGCTTTCTGTAAAACTTCCGCACCTGGATGCCTGGTCAGAACAACGCAGACAAAACGCCGCTTATTACGATGAAAGATTCAAAGGGACTGTCATCGGAACACCAAAAGTCAGTCCTGATTGCATCAGTATCTACAATCAATACTGTATCCAGGTTCCAAAACGAGACGAATTGAGAATCCATCTTAGAGAAAAAGGCATTGGAACTGAAATTTACTACCCTGTTCCAATGCATATTCAGGAATGTTTTGCACCACTTGGCTACAAAGAAGGTGATTTCCCCATCTCCGAAAAAGCTGCCAAAGAATTGGTCGCCATTCCCGTCTTCCCTGAACTGGACGAAGAACAAAAAGCCTACACCGCCCAAACCATTCTCGATTTCTACGCTTAAGCAGTCAGCCTAATCATCCCTTTCTCTCTTCTTTTCCGAAGAAACACAAATCTACATATTTTCAAATACTTGTTTAGTGTTTACAAGCTTTTATTGAAGAGGGATGTAGATCTCTGTCCGTAAATCTTCTGGGGGGGTTTCGTAAACGTTGTTTAAATAGCTTTCGAAACAGGGAATTTCGCGAAGGGTTTCTCCACTGGCTGGTAACCATTGAGAAAAGATGGCTTGATAAGTGTGTTTGAGACCATCATAAGCACCTTCGTGCAAAAATATCGCAAATTTTCCCTCTGAAATGGTCTGTATGCCAACTTCTCCTTCTCCCTCCACATCTTCTCCCACTGAAATACAGGCATCATAACGACAATGCTCTGGTTTTGTTACATTCGGATTGTCATGAGAAATGCCAATAAATTGAGTGGATTCTGAGATAATGCCTTTTGGGATGGCAAAAGTCATCAATGCCTTCCAGGCTTCCTGGGATGCATCGCTGTACATCCCGATTTTTCGTACAAATAACAAACGTTGTTCTGGTAGTTCTTGAATGGTTGGTGTCATGGACTTTTCCTCAATCATAGGCAAAGAATCCATAAGCATTTTGTGCCGTATGGCTCTGCCTTCTTTTTTGAATTGTGTTGGATTTTTTTGAAATTGTTTTTGAAAAGCTTTACCAAAAGCAGCAGGTGTCTTGTAACCCGAATCTAAAGCGATTTCTGTAATGGTTTTAGAAGAGTTCACCAGCCAATGAGCCGCTCGCTCCAACCGAATTCGCCGGGTGTATTGAAACATCGTCTCACCGACAAATGCCGAAAAGATTCGGTGGAAGTGAAAAGGGGAAAAACAAGCGACTTTGGCCAATTCTTCGAGACTTACAGGCTCATCCATATGTTCTTGTAGATAGACGAGAGCTTTCACAATCCGTTCTTGATAATCTACCACTGTATCATTTCGATGAGACATCATAAGGCTCCAAGTCATTTAGGTTTTGGTACGTACCGATGAGCGTATTGTATTCACAACTTCTCTCGCCAACTACTCCATTCTTGCGAACTTTAAAACAAGCGTTATTTTGCATCCAATTTTTACGACTTTACGATATTACGTTTATACAGATTTACGACATTACGACTTTCCGTACAAATTGATTTATTCTATTACTTGCAAATATATAAGATAATAATTTTTTGATTTCATTTTTTTATCTTTCGATTTTGCAACCATTTCTTCATCCCGATAGTCTCTTCAAAAGACTTTCCATTGAACCACAAAAGTCACTCAAGACAATCTTCACACAAGCACACACATATAAGAGTGTGACATAAGCAACAAGAGCTTTTATTTCTCCTTTAGAGTCGATTTGGTAAATGACGGATACTTGGATACTGTCGTACGCCTATTGCACCTTGCCATTTTCCTGCACGTCTCACTTGTTGTTGGGTGGCTTCTCGTCGCTTGTCTAGAGGGGTCAGAGTTTCTGTGAACCGTCCGTTGGAATCGTAACATCGAACCAAATCCATCCAGGGCAATGTAGCACGTGCTAATGCCTCTGTTTTGATTCTTTGTTCGCGTTGGATCCCGGAGCGGTTTTCGTATCTGTAGAGGGTTCTTCGAGAGACCCCGCTTCCCTTTGCAAGGGTTTCTGATGCAAGGCCTTTTGGAAGAAAATATTGTACGGACAATACTATTTCCTGGCGAAAATCAGAAAGCTTTCCTGTTACAATTTTGCGATTTAGCCATACAGAACCAAATACTTTATCAAATAATCCATACTTCTCCTTTAATCGTCGCAATGCCACTCGGCGATAACTTCCATTCTTGTCTTTTGTGATCACGCCTGCTTTGAGGCTTTGTCGGAGATCTGTGTCTAATTTGGAGACACTCCAGCCATATCCTCGATAGATATTAATGAGATACTTTCGATTAAAATGGCTTTGGCCGTGGTTCCTTCTGGACAAGTCCCATAAGAGGGTAAATAACCTTGCTGCCTTACTGTATTCTTTTGAAAATAAGTAGGTTGTTATGTTGAGTTCGCAGAGTATCTGGTCTTTGCCTTTTTCCTTCTGTCCCAAGAGGCCTGAGTACATGTAGCCTGTATCTTCGGTTTCTTGGGCCTGGTACATGATCCCCAACGTTTGAGCCAACTCTCGAGGCGAACGGGTCCCGCAGACAAAACAATGGTAAACACCTGAATCTTCATAACAGACAGCCGAAGGATTGCGATCGACACCGCCTTTATGATGGCTATGAGCAAAGAGGCATGAACCTTGCCAGCACCCTTTTCTTTTTCTTGTAAATCCTTGTTGCTGTAGAGCTTTGAAGATCTCTTGGCGTGTTTCCTCTTGTATCAGACCACCAGAAGCTATGGCTCTTGGTTGACAGCTTTCTATGCTTCCAGAATATCCTTGTTTTTGGATTTTTGTATCTTGTTTGGAGGGTTTTTGCTCTTTTTCTTGAAGAATGTTGGATTCTTGGGCTTCTTTGCCAGGTTCTCTTTTTTGGGATGTGGTTTGATGGTTCGTTCTTTTGGTCTTATTGGGAGAGAATTCTAAGAGTTCTAAAAGTAAAATGCGTTCTTTTTGTTCTAAAGTGATCACCTGGATTTCAAGTGCTTTTTGGTGTGATGCTTCTATAGACTCTTCTTCTGCATTTTCTGATAAAGTGTACCAATCTTTTGCATCTTGCTCAAAAGTATCCTGGATATCTTCTACACAGATATATTTTCCCTGATAATAGACAAGATCATCTATTCGGTAGGGATCGTCTTCTGTATCGTACTCGAGATCTCGCTCATCCCAGTCTTGGGTTGTGGACCACTCATCCCAAACTTCGCCATAAGCCTCTGGTTTTGGAAGATCTGCGTCTAATATGGGGAGGTAGTGTCCACCGCTTGCCGTATGTTGGGAATAGGGTCCCACCACATAGGCTCCGTGACCTCGAAGTGAAGCAATTTCTCCGAGACCAGGTTGTTTTTTGGAGAGAATGGATTGTTTGAGACCTTCCATCCGGAGATAGATGTGTTGGTGTCCACCACGTTCGACACGAAGGCTGGAAGACAAGCGGGGTAGCTTTGCAAAGAGCAATTTCAGGAAAGCGGGACAATCCACATCCAGGATATGGAGATCACTACCGCGTACTGGTACGACGCCAAATCCTGTTGCGTGGGTCCAATTTTGGGGGCTACCGTATACTTGTGCATCTTCTGTTGTGTGCTTCCATCCACCTGATAAGTTAGGCTTTTTACCTACTACTGGGATGGCGGAGGCACCAAGACATTCACTCCACGACTTGGCAATCTGCTTTTTGGTCGCTATACTGGAGCCCATGAAGGTCTTGTAACAGCAAGATGACTTCGACGTAAAGTCAGACATCTCGTGTGCCTTCGAGATAAGGGATCGTGGGCGGACTTCCGGGCGAAGCTTTTTGTCCGAAAGCGTTCGGAAGTTCGATGTGTCCCTGATCTTATGTTAGTACTACTTCAAATAACTTCTTTTGATACTCTCCGAATTTTAGTTTTCCGGTAAAATCAAGTCGATAAGATCGATTGCCGTCTATAATGCGGGATCTTCCACTTCATTGCAAGCAAAAAATCTCTCTCCTCTTTTCCCTACGCTGTGACATTTTTTTTATGAACAAGTATACCAAGAGATGCGATTTCCCCGTGTAATGGGATCTCTTGAGTATTGGATAAGAATGTTATTGGTGGATTCATTTTTGTGAAATCTGTCCGACGACTTGAAATGATGGGTGGATAAGAGCTAATAGAGAGTGGCTTCACCAAAAGGTCGCTGAACCATGATGGTATTCTTTACTTTTGCTTCATTGATTTGCAAAGATATTACGTGAGCCCTTGGTGAAGGAGGTGGTTGTACGCCCTTTCTTTTTGGAAGATCTATGCACCATACTTTATAAAAACCAGTAGGATAAGGATCCTGTGACTATGCTTTCAAAAGCGCTGTCTCGTCTCTCTTTAAAAAGCAAAGTCCCTTCAGGCATCAAAGAGTTGTCGGATAGGATGCCACAAGGATTGAAGTCTCTGTCCAAAAAGGCTTTGATTCAATCTTTTAAAGCCACGAAATTGCATCAAGTTTCACATTATGCTCAGATCGCATTGTTCAGTCCCTTTATTAGAGTGATCAATTGCCATGATGTGCCTGCACACAGCGCAAAGAATTTCGAAGAACAATTAAAATACTATAAAAAACATTTTGTTCCAGTTGGTTATCACGATTTATTGGATTTGGTGCATGGGAAGTGGGAGCATCGAAAGCCTGGTCTGATGATCACTTTTGATGACGGATTGGAGACCCATCTTTCCGTAGCCAGGCCACTTTTGGAGAAGTATGGGTTTACTGGATTTTTCTTTATATCTCCTGGTTTCGTGGATATCCCTGTGGAAAAACAGGCCCAATATGGCCGAGACCATCGCATCAATTGGCACAGAAGAGATGAAGGTAAACGGGGTTCTTTGACCTGGGATGAAATTCGAGAGCTGGATAAGAATCACGTCATTGGTTCACATACTTACACACATGTGCGCTTGTCTGATGAGTTGTCTCCTGCACAATTGCGTTATGAAATCATCGAGTCGAAAAACCGTTTGGTGCAAGAATTACAAAGAGATGTGGATGTTTTTTGTTGGGTTGGTGGTGAAAAGTGGTCTTATACCAAAGAGGCTGCTCAAGTGATCAAAGATGCTGGATATAAAATTAGTTTTATGAATCAGAAGTTTATCGTTCAGCCTCAGACCGATTTGTTGCAACTTCATCGCACATGTATCGAAGCTTGGGAAGATATGGACACTGCAAAGTTTTTGCTCAGTGGCTTTATGGATGTGCTCTTTGCCCAAGAACGAAAAAATGTCGATCGTCTTACAAAGGTCTATTGAACCATTTTTTGCAGCTTTTTTTCTTAGAGCTTTGCATAGCTTTCTTTCCTCTGTGCTTTCTTTGTCTTAAATACAAAACATGCAATTTTATTAATACTTACAGGTATCTTGAACTGTTTCCCTTGGATTTAAATGGGTTCAAAGTGTTGATTTGGAAGCGGGCTATGTTGTTTTCGTTTGTGTTTTAGGTGGAGGGGTGTGTGCTGTTTTGACTTTTTTTCCCAAATAGTAAACAGCACATCACGAATTGCTCTAGATGTGTCATTTGTAGGCGGATGGGTTTTACAGTGGGCTTGTGGTATAAGCCCATGTGCTTTTGCAGCGAAATGTAGAAAATACAATCAGCCAAAGAACCGAAAAGCAAAAAATTTGAGACCATATGGGATTGGCTCTGGTGATTTCATCAGGTTCCATTGCAAAATATCTTGCAGAGTAGAGCTACAAGATGAAATCAAAAACATCAAAGATGTAATCAAAAGCGAACAGCAGAGCGTATCCATTTGAGAATACTGAGTGTAACCATCGATAACAAGTCGAGGCAATGATGTCAGAAAGCAAACAAAACAAGATTACCTTTGGTCCTTGGCCCTACTTTGCTCAGGATGAAATCGATGTCTGTACAAAAGCTTTGCAGCAAGGCAAGGTAAATTACTGGACAGGCCAGGAAGCAAGAGAATTTGAAAAGGAATTTGCTAAATTCTGTGATATGGAGTACGCCATTTCTCTAGCCAATGGAACAGTGGCGTTGGAATTGGCATTGTATGCTCTGGGTGTGGGAGAAGGTGACGAAGTCATCGTCACGCCTCGGACTTTTATGGCTTCCATTTCCTGCGCTGTGATGCAAGGTGCCACACCTGTTTTTGCAGATATCGATAGAGATACCCAAAACACTTCTCTAGAAACCATCAAAAAGGTTGTCACTCCCAAAACCAAGGCGATCATCTGTGTTCACCTGGCTGGCTGGCCTTGTGAAATGGAAGAGATCATGGCCTTTGCCAATGAACGAGGCATCTTTGTGATCGAAGATTGCGCTCAGGCACACGGCGCCATGTACAAAGGAAAACCCGTGGGAAGTTGGGGTCATATCGCTGCCTTCTCCTTCTGTCAGGACAAGATCATGACAACTGCTGGAGAAGGTGGGATGTTGGTGGTCAATGATCGTGAGCTGTGGACCAAAGCATGGGCTTTCAAAGACCACGGTAAGAGCTTTGATACTGTCTATAACAAAGAGCATCCTCCTGGATTTAGATGGCTTCACGAGTCCTTTGGGACGAACTGGCGTATCTCTGAGATGCACGCTGCTGTTGGACGTCGACAACTCGCTAAGCTTCCTGAATGGCTGAAGATTCGAAGACGAAATGCCAATATGCTGAGAGATTGCTTTAAAGCGTTTTCTTGTTTACGTGTACCCGAAATCCCAGGACACATCGAACACGCGAATTACAAGTACTACGCATTTGTAGAAACTTCCCAATTGAAGGAAGGTTGGAGCAGAGACAAGATCATGGCTGCTATCAACGAAAAAGGCGTACCTTGTTATAGCGGCTCTTGCTCCGAAGTTTATCTGGAAAAAGCTTTTGATGGCACTGGATTCCGTCCAGAAACTCGTTTGCCTGTAGCAAAAGAATTGGGAGAGACGAGCTTGATGTTCCTGGTGCATCCCACGATTGAAGAGGATGCTATGCGTCAGGCTTGTGAAGTGATTCGTTCTGTTCTTGCCGAAGCGAATGCATAATTAAAAAGACTGTTATTTTATTGATATTTCTTGCGATTTTGTGAAAGTCGAAATGCTTTGTCATTTCGCGGAGAATGGGTATATGCACATTTTGTTTGCTTGTAATAGTATGCAGTTGGGTGGAGCAGAGCGTTATACAATGGACGCGGCGAATATCTTGGCTGAATACGATGAAATCGAGGTTTCTGTTGCCTTTTCTGGTCCTGTTGTGCATGAACCAGGATTCCATCCCAAGGTCAAAATATGCAAACTCGAATCCACAAAAGGCAAACTTGGTTACAAGCGCCTCTTCAAAGATCGCAAGACTTATACAACCATCCTTAACTATGCCACTAAAAACAAAGTAGACTTTATCAATACAACCATGACAGGTGTTGGGGTTTGGTGTTGGTTGGTAGGGCGGCGTTTGGGCATTCCTGTGATTCATACGCCGATGCGTGTTCCAAGATATAACCATGATTTAGATAGGAAAATCACATCGAGCGCATTGGGACCTGCATTCACGCGGGGCCTGAATTTGCACTTTCTGGCTTTATCCGATTTCTATGCCTGGGATATCAAAGAAACCATGCAGGTTCCAGAAGATAGGATTCACACAGTGTCTCTTGGAGTGGAACTCGGTGAGCATTTGCCTGAACCAGGAAAGGAAGCCCTTCGGGAAGAACTTGGTTTGGGAGATTCTCCTATATTGGGCGCCGTTGCCCGCTTTGAACGGGTAAAAGGAACCCACAAGCTTTTGGCTGCTGCGCCGGCACTTCTCGAGGTGTGTCCCAATGCCAAATTTTTGTTGGTAGGTGATGGTAGTGAGCGGGAAGATTTGGAGAAAATGGTTGACGAGCTTGATATCCGAGATAGCGTTGTATTCACGGGTTGGCGAACAGACACCGCGGATATGATTCGATTGATGGATATCTACATCCAATCCACCGATGCTCCGAATCTTGGTCTTTCTGCAATTCAAGCGATGTCTTGTGGACGTGCCATTGCTGTATTTGCTAAGGATGAGTTGGAAGCCAGAATGGCAAAAGACACTGCAGTAGAAGGTGTTAACGGTTTAATCATCCCTACAAATGAACCTGAAAAAGCAGGTCGAATGTTGGGAGAACTCTTGAACCAGCCCCAAAAGCTGGAAGCGTATGGAAAAGCATCTAGAGAATTGGCTGAAGATAGATTTTCTTTGCAAAGCCACGCGCAAAGACTGATTGAGCTTTCTCAGAAAATGTTGAAAAAGAAGAAGAAAAAAGGCCTTTTACGTGACATCTTGAAATTTTCCTGAATGAAGAAAAATCACATCAGGTAAGTATCTTTGGCAATTCGTTGCCGTTTCACGTATAGCATATACGGTCTTTTTGACTGGAACATATTATGGAAGCATCCACCGCTTTAGAACCTAGATTTCGACCTCGCACCAGCCCTTTCTCTATCGTTCTCTCCTTCCTCATGACACTGGTGATTGTTGTTGGCTTTTTTGTGATTTGGCCTGAAAAATTCGATCATTGGTTTATCTACCCTGTTTTTGCTTGTGGTTTCTTAATTGGTATCGATTGTTTTGACTGGCTGACAGGATCAGTAGATGTCTTTGATCCCATTGGGATTTTCGGAACACTAGGGGTCTATCTTTTTCTGGTATCTCCTTTGCTTATCGTCGCCTTCGATTATGAGATGTTGCACATCCACAGTCCCATGGATTGGCGCCCTTGGCTTGGAGAGATGGCTTTATACAATTTTGTTGGCCTGATTTTTTACTTTGTTGCTCGCCGTTTTGTGCCTGTCTACTCCAAAAAAATCAACACACGTCGTTGGGAAATCAATTACAAGAAAGCTTTTATTTTTATTGGGATATTTCTGATTTTCACAGGGATTATCCAAATTTGGTTCTATGCTCGTTTCGGTGGGATTTGGAACTATATGAGGGTCAGTCGATCCCAGCGTCACCTACTCAAGGGGACAGGCTGGATCACCATGCTTTCTGAGAGTTTTCCCATCTTGATGGCTTTCCTCTACGCCATCTACAAAAAGAAGCGTAATGAAAGGATCAGTCTGGTAGATTTAACTGTTTTTCTAATCTTTTTCTTTTTCGCGCGATTGTTTTTCGGTGGATTGAAAGGAAGCCGTAGTACCATCATCTGGGCCTTGTTTTGGACGGTAGGTGTCACCCATTACATGCTGAGACGAATACCCAGATATGTGATTTATTTTGGTTTATTCTTTCTTGTCATATTCTCGTATGGTTATGGGTTTTATAAGACCATGGGGGTCGAGGTTTTCGACAGTATCAGACAGGGTACGACTTTGGAAAGCCTGGAGCAAAGGACAAATCGTAACTCTCTGGTACTGCTTATCGCCGACTTTTCGCGTTCTGATGTCCAGGCGTTTTTTCTCTATCGTCTTTCTTTGTTAGAAGAGGATTTCCCGTATGCCTGGGGGCGAACGTATCTGGGGGCGGCTTTTCTGATATGGCCGTGGCAACTTTGGCCTTCGGGATTATTGGGGCCAAAGCCCGCAGGGGTGGTCAAAGAAGGAACCAATCTCGAATATGGCCTGGATAGTTATAGCCGGGACTTTTCTTCTTCGCGGGTGTATGGTTTGGCTGGTGAAGCCATGGTGAATTTCGGGCCATACTCAATACCCTTCTTTTTCTTTCTATTTGGCCTTATGATATCATGGGTTAGGCAATTGTGTGGCTCTCTTCATGGCAGCGATATCAGACTTTTGATGTTGCCCTTCCTGGTCAACTTCTGTTTTAACTTCTTCACCGGAAATACCACGAACTCAGTGTTTTTTCTCGTGAAAAACGGGGCCATTCCTTTCCTGATCATTTTGTGGTGTTCCACCCGCCGAACTGCTCCCGCAGAAATTCGATAATATCCCTATAATACAAAATAATATCAACAGATTGTGTGATTTTTTAAGGGCTTTTGGAGTGTTCAAAAGCGGTGAGGAGAGGTCTCTTTTGAGGCTTTTCTTGGAGGGTGGTTGGATTTATGCCTTGTAAAATGCCTTGTACCAGGTGACAAATCGCTGAATACCTTCTTCAATTGAGGTATTGGGACGGAAATCCACATCTTTGATCAGTTTGTCGACATTGGCATATGTTTTTTGGACATCGCCTGCCTGCATGGGCATGAAGTTCTTCTCTGCCTTTTTCCCGAGAGCATCTTCCAACACTTCGATCATGTGGAGCAATTCAACGGGTTGGTTGTTTCCTATGTTATAGAGTTGATAAGGTGCAAGGCTCGTGGATGGATCCGGCTGATCTCCTGACCACTCGGGGTTTGGAGCTGCCACATTGTCTGTGACTCGAACGATACCTTCCACGATATCAGCCACATAAGTGAAATCCCGTTGCATATCACCGTTGTTGAACACGTTGATAGGCTTGCCTTCCAGGATTGCTTTTGTGAACAAAAACAATGCCATATCGGGTCGTCCCCAAGGTCCATACACTGTAAAGAAGCGCAAACCCGTGACAGGCAATCTGTAGAGATGGCTGTAAGAGTGAGCCATAAGCTCATTGCTCTTTTTACTTGCAGCATAAAGACTTAAAGGATGATCAACATTGTCCCGAGAAGAGAATGGGATCTTGGTATTGGCACCGTACACAGAACTGGAAGACGCGAATACCAGATGCTCCACATCATTGTGGCGACAGCACTCGAGGATATTGATGAAGCCTACAATATTGCTGTCGATATAAGTATACGGATTTTCAATGGAATATCGGACGCCGGCTTGCGCTGCTAAGTTGACGACCTTGTTGGGTTTTGTCTCTTGAAACAGCTTTTGTAATGCTTCTCTCTGGATCAAATCCAGTCGGGAGAATGTGAAGTTTTGGTGTTTTTCAAGGATGGCAAGTCTCGCTTCTTTGAGGGAGACATCATAGTAATCATTGACGTTATCGACACCAATGACTTCATCACCACGTTCCAACAAAACCTTGCTTAAGTGGAATCCAATGAACCCTGCTGCACCGGTTACCAATATTTTTGCCACGGGAAGCCTCTTTGTATATGTGGGTATTACCTTAACAAATTCTTTGATTTCGTTCTTTTATACGAGCCATTTAGGACAGGAATTCACGCAACAACCGGCAGCACTCCTGGATATCTTCTTTTTGCACAAGGTGATGCAAAGGAAGCGCCAAACCCTTTTCGAAGAAACGTAGCGAATTGGGGAAGTCCTCGGGTTGATACCCAAATTTTTCTCGGTACACATTCATGCAGTGTCCGGTCATACTGCCCAAGCCTGCGCCGAAACCATGTTCTCCAAGAAAGCGGATGACATCAGCCCGATCTTTATCGGTTTTCAGCACAACCATAAAAGTTTGCCAGGTGTGTTCTGGATTGTTTTCAGGCAATTCCAATTGTTCACAACCGGCTAAAAATTCGTAGTAGTATTGAACCACTTTTCGGCGATGTGCGAGCAAGTCTGGGAATTTGTCCAACTGAACACTGCCGATGGCCGCTTGAAATTCGGTCATTCGGTAATTGGGACCTGCTGTTTCAAAATCTTTTTTGCCATCAATGATTTCTTGTCCCTGATTTCGCCACATCCGGCATCTTCGATCCAATTCAGCATCATTGGTGAGGATGGCACCACCTTCACCTGTCGTGATGGATTTTCTCGGGTGGAAGGACAAGATGGACATTGGGGAGAAATGACCGACAGGTTTGCCTTTGTAGGTTGCGCCTAGAGCGCAAGCTGCATCTTCAAGGATATCAAGCTTGTATTCTTCGACAACTGCTAGGAGTGGCTCCAGATCTGCTGCGAGACCAAATTCGTGCACTACGACCACAAGACGGGGTTTTCCCCAACCTTTTTCGATGCATTCGTCGATACGTTTGCGAAGGTCATTGGCATCCATATTGTAGCTGTTTGGAAGAACATCCACATAGACCGGCCTTGCGCCCATCATGAGGGCCATATTGGCTGCTGACGGCCAGGCAAAGCTTGGTACAAAAACAGCTTCACCTGGTTGCAAATCCATGGACAAAAAGGCCACGTGTAATGCCGATGTACCGGAAGTGACCGCGATACAATGTTCCATCTGGTGGATACGTGCGATTTCTTTTTCGAAAGCTTGAACTTCTTTCCCTTGGATGACCCAGCCACTTTCTAACACTCTGTGAACTGCATCTGTTTCTCGTTGATCAAATGCGGGTTTTGCAAGGGGTACATGACGTTTGGTCATTCATCACTCCAATATGTAGGCAAAGATCTACGCTGAGCATCCCGTCTTCAGGACCAAAGCGCTCTAACCCGAAAGGTCACCAGATGTATAAATGTTTTGTTCCATTTGATAAAGGTCCAATCCGAACATTCCTCTTCAAAACAAGAGATAAAGATCGAAAAAGACCTATATATGGAGGAAAGAGCCACCTAGAAATTATAGACCCAGTTGCTCTTTGACATACGCACCGGTCTTTGCGATTCCTTCTTCCAAGTCTACTTTTGCTTCAAAGTCGAGAAGTTCGAGTGCTTTTTTCACGCTGGGAACGCGCAATTCGACGTCAGCATAGTCTTTTCTCACGAAGCGGAGTTGGGATTCGGACTTGAGAACTCGGATAACAGTTTGCGCCAAACCGTAAATGGTCACAACTGCGCGAGCATTACCGATATTGAAGGACTCACCAATGGCTTTGGGATGTGTCAATGCCAGGAGGATACCACGTACAAAGTCCTCTACATAACACCAAGCGCGGATTTGGTTTCCGTCACCGTGGATTTGGATTTCTTGGTTTCGCAGTGCTCTTTCGATGAAGATTTTTAATGCACCTTCACCCACTTGTCCAGGACCATAAACATTGAAAGGTCGAACAGTTACAGTAGGCATTCCGAATTCTTGGTGGTATGCTTTTGCAAGGTGCTCACCAGCCAATTTACTGACAGCATAGGTCCAGCGAGCTTCACCAACTGCGCCGACATTGGTCTCTTGGCCTTCGTTGACTCGGAAAGCGGAGCGGCCGAAAACTTCACTGGTGGAGAAGTCGATCAAGCGCTCGAGATTGTCCAGGGACATCGCTGCTTCCAGGACATTGGCTGTTCCCATCATATTGACTCGCATGGTTTCTGTCGGCTTTCTGCTTACAGTATCGATACCTGCGATGGCTGCACAGTGGATAACAGTGTCTGTACCTTTGATGGCTTCTTTGACAGCTGGGAAATCGAGGATGTCACCTTCAACGATTTTCAGATTTTTGTGATCTTTGTAGGATTTGCTGGACAGAGAGTCTCTTCGGAAGTTGTCGAAAATTGTGATCTCGTTCTCTTCAACGAGCCTTCCCACCAGGGTAGAACCAATAAATCCTGCACCACCTGTAATAAAAATCTTCTTACCTTGTAATGTTTCCATGAATACGTTTTCCTTTTCAGTATCGTTTCTACTAGCTCAAAATATTTTGTGCACCATATACACTTTGCTCTCTATTGTCACTGATCAAAGTGTCTGTCTTGTTGCACTTTCGACAACTCCAGGAAGTCGGTCTTTTGTGTGTGACCCTCTTTCCTTTTGTAAAATGTTGATTAACGATTAAATGCTGTTGAAGCCTAAGGATTTTCTTTGTTCTATAGTGTCCTCAAGGCTGAATGTCTTTAGATGTCTATTCTCTGCTCTTGGTGTCCTTTTATTTCTGCTTCAAGGACATACCTCTATACACACCTTCCCTCATGAAATCTGTGAGTAGATGTCTCCTGGTTCTCTATACTTTTATCTGGCCTGTTTTGTACATCTTTATGTGTGTACTCTATCGGTTTTTGCTGAAAAAATACTTTTGCTGTATTGTCTAAGTCTCTAATATAAAAGTTATTGTGTTTTTTGTGTGTGCCCACACATATTTTTGAGCAGTCATTCCTTTACACAGACAATACACCCAACTCCAAAAGTCACCACAAACATTCAACACCCGTCTGCCTCGTATGTTTTGTTCGAATGGATAAAGAACAAACTGTTTCATCTATCCAGAGACAATCCGGTGGCTTCATGATGTGATCTCAGGAGATCACTTCCTGTCTTCTTCCACTTGATGTGCTGTTGAGTCAGTGAAATGTTCCACATACCAGTTGTTGTGTTGGCTTTCAGGAGAGGATTCCAGACACATCTTTTGGTTTGGACTTCCTTAAAGCTGTTCTTGGAGTTTTGGGGCGGTATGCATAGAAGCTTGGTGGGTGATGATTCTGGATTTAGAAGTTGTGGAATGGGTCCTTTTGGGAGGTTCTGTCTACTACTTGATCAATCCGACTGTTTTGAGACCTTGTTTTAAGAAGGATACGTCGAGGACCATCTTGGTGGTATTGGTCACAGTGATGTAGCGACCGGTATTGTTCAGTGCCAGGACTGAGAAACATCGGATCATCTTTTTCTTAGAAGACTTTTTACCGTTGAAGCGAGCATTTACATTTAGGGTATCCACCCCGTAGTCAAAGTCGAAAACGAATTTCAGGCTTCTTGTGGACAGCTCTAATTCATCGGGATCATTATGATTGGTTTTGGTTTCAACCAATCCCCCATGCCAGGAAAAGACAAAGCGCTTGTTCGCATCACTGCAGTAAAGGCTCAGCTTAGGCAGTACACCGGCACGTGACAGCAGTTGAATCAAAAGCCAGCTGTTTTTGCTTTTGACACGGCGGTACATTTTGGCAGCAGATTCGTAAAGTTCGGCTTCAGACACTTGTTCTTTTGGAGCAATTAAGGGTCTCACCAGTGCTTTCTCGTAAGCCTCTTTCCAATAGAGAATGGCTTCGGAATTGTCCTTTCCTGTTTCTCCATCCCAATCTTCATAAGGCATCATCAAATGCGCTTTTGCTCTTGTTTTGCTGTCTATGAATTCTACTGTTTCCTCCGGGGTATTGATGGAGTCGTTCATGTATTTGTTTTCAGTATGGCAGAATCGGACCATACTAGCGAACGGAACAATAAACTTCGGAGACAGTACCTCACTTTGCATCTTCACCCTGCGGAGCTTTTCCTCTGCCAAGGCTCTTCGCATTTGAGAATTGGCTTCGCCACCCTCCACCCAGTTTGCGTATGAAAACTGGGTGAAAAGGATATCGCACTTTCCAACAAGGGATTTGATGTCCTCTACTCGGTCCGGTGTTTCGAGAATGCAGTCGTTTGCATTCACGATCATCTTTCCTGCGACCTTGATCGCTGCCCAGGAGTCGTAAAAGGGAACCTGCCCGATGCTGATCACAAAATCTTTCGACATGTTGTATGACTTTTTGTCGGGTATTTCGACAAAGCCATATCCCATTTTTTCACAGAATTTCTTGACTCTACCGTCTCTGGTTTCCTGGTAAACGATGGATATGCTTTTCCGCTTTTCCTTGTCGATATTTTTCAGGAAACCGACGGAAAAGTGATCAGGGTGCTCATGTGAAAAGTAGATGAAGTTCTTTTTGGCCGGATCAAATTCGTAATGGACATCTTCTACGATCAAGTCCCAGCCATCATTGAAAGCAGTACCGCTGAGATATGGGTCGCAAAGCAGGACTGTATCTTCGTGCTCTACTACAAAACAGGCATGATTTAAAAATTGAATATTCATGGTGTCACACTTTGCGGTTCGTCGTAATTTTTAAAGCAACTCGCATGGGGAACATGGCACCAGGTCCGGTGTAGCCCAGTGGCTCGACCTCGGCCTGAAAGCTTTTGCTATAGTCGTAGAGAGCTCGTGCTTCTTCACCTGGAAGCTCATCGAAGATAGCTGTATATTCGTCCGCCACAGAATGGAGTTGAGTCAGGACGTATAAGGTTGAACTGTACAAATCTGCGTCAAAGTGGACGATCAGATTTTCTTCATCGGATAGTTCGAAGGATTGAAGAAAGGGTGGCAGTGTATCATTGAACCACCCAGCTTCAAATGAGACACGCGGATCATCAGTGTCAGGTGTTTTTCCTCCCACATCGAAGTGGTTTGCAGGATAAACATTAACGAAGTTTCGCCAGTCTTCTGGAAGACCTTCAAAACTGTCAAAGCCCACGAATCGACTCTCTGGGTTCTTATGGCGTCTGGCGATGTGCTTGATGGAATACCCTTCATGGACACCAAATTCCAAGTAGGCGATTTTTTGGCCTTCGAACTTATCAACGATGGAATCCCAGAGCTTTTCCCTGGTCTTATATCGGGTGGTTCCCCCAATGCCTCGGTACTGTCGTGTGAGGATTATCAAACCCAATATATTTTCACAGATATCTGTTGCTGGCATGCAGTATTTAGCAACCCAAGCTGCTGTTAATCGCGCTAAACTCTTCACTTTTTGCTGTTCCCTATTTTTTCAATGGGATAAGAGAAAGTCATTTCGACTTCTTTCTATCGTTTTTGGTCTTTGAAGTTTTTGAACTTTGTAGAGATGTATTGCCAAAAGAAAACAACGCCACTTTAACTTCCAATGCTAAGAGGAAATGTTACAGACGGAACTTCGATTTCAGGTAACTTTTTGTCGTGAACAGAAAAAGTGACACTTGGAGTAAGGCCCGTAACGTTTCTCTATTGTTATCAAACGAATAACGTTGATGGAAGTCTAAAAAGCTGAATTTATTCAGTTTTGCCCGGACAAAATAGCAGGGTTTGAATGGGCTGTCAAAACATTTTTCTTGTTGGCAAAGAGAGTTAAAAAAGAACTTGATTGTATAGAGGATAAGCCAAAAAAAAGGAGCCTGAGGAGGCTCCAGTGAGGTTTCATCGAAACCGATGATTCGAACAACTTGACTTTGAAGAGATTCACAGATTTGGATGACATTTGGAGTATGTTGCTCCACACTGCAATCCATTGCGCGAGTCAGCTCTTGTAATCACTTGAACAGGAACATGTTCTACCTTTGATGGAAGTATTTGTTCCGAAACATCCATTTTGTGTGACTTGATAAGACTTTACTCGGGAATTGTTCCACAAGTGTTTCATATAGGGAAAAAGCGAAGGATCATTTTTTTCGTGGGTACAAAAGGCAGGAAAAGCTCGGTTTCAAGAAATGCTGAAGCATGTGAAAGAGCCTGCGGACCCATCCCACCGTGAGTTCCACACCTTCGTAAAGCACTCAGGAAGGAGGTTTCCCGGACTGGCCTCCCTGTAGAATCTGGCTTAAATGCGCTCCTCTTTTTGAGATTTTCTGCTTCTATATAAAGAAGAGAGTATGTGTCTCATCAAACGCCCCTTTTATAAGACACACCTCACAAAACGAACCTACCGCATATTCCAATCACTTTTTAGTCTCATCTTTCCATCTCAAAAAACAAAGTATCGTAAACACGTCTAAGTAAGACAATGATGAGACACTTTGAGTCAGTTAAACTTCAATAAGACATCATTGTCACCCCAAGGAGACAGCATCCTGTGCACAAAGACACCCAAATATCTCCTATAAGAGACTCTTCTTATGTCCATTGAGCTATGTTGCCTTTGAAAAAACATTTGTCTAATAAAAACAGTTGCTAAAAGCTTTTATGTTTGTTGGCACAATAGATGCTTTAGTGAGGGGCATACACGATAAATCAAACCAATAAACGATATAGGAGATGGCGACAATGAGAAGACAAATGAGAAACAAAATGAATTCATTCAAAATGTTCTGTATGGCTTTGTTCTTGATGATGGCTGGAAGTTCTGGCGCTGCTTTTGCAGAGGAAGAGAACAATGGTGCAGCTAAGGTAAAACAAAAGTTGTCCACGACCGCAAGACATTCCTTTGGTGTGGCTATGGGAACACGCTCTTACTTGAGTTCAGCGTTTTTCGAGAGCACTCCAGGTTTGGATCCTTCGGATATGCGAGGAAACTCATACAACTTCTTTTACGAGAACAACCCCACTGGATACTTTGGATTTGAGTTGCTGATTTCGGTGGATCCTTCTTCCACAAGAACAGACAAAGGTGTCGAACACAGTATCACCGCTTGGAGTGCAAGATTCTCTGGTAAATTTCACCCTCTATCTTCGACTTATATCAGTAGATACGTTGATTTTTACATTGGTGGTGGTGCGACAGGTGTCAGCTTAAGCTACGAAACTAGAGGTCATAGAGGTTCTTACAAAGCATTTGGTCCCCACGCAATGGCGGGACTTTTGATTCACCTGGGAAGATTTTCCAACAAGAAGTGGGGATGGGGTGCATACTTCGATTACGTCTTCACACCTTTCCTGAATGTTGAGCGTGTTGGCCCGGAGAAAAAAGACTTCAATGCTGGTGGTCACCTCTTTATGTTCGGATTTAAAATCAACGCATTCAACTAAACACCAACAAAAAAACCTCCCAAATCCTCCCATCCTCACTAGCGTTTACCTTTTTAGAAATCCCACAAAACAGACATTCACGGACGTGGTACACCAGAGCAAAAATGTATAAACAGAATGTTAAACTCTCTTCAAGCAGTTGGAGAGCTTTGTCACAGCGTATTTTTCGGTGAACGAAAGGGAAAGACCATCAGGGGAGATCGATACGACCCGCAGCAGAGAATTGGATGGGGCTCTTTTGGAATTTGGGTGTTTTCTTGGGATCGCACTTGGGACCAAATCCCGCCGCATCGAATTTGAATTTGGTCTTTCCTGTGATGCCCTTTTTCGTGAGCACCACTTCTAGTTTGTGAACCCCAGCTCGAGAGGGAGAACAGTAAGAGAGAATGTAGTATTTTTTTGAGGAAGCACTGATGTAATCGGCGATTCGATTGAATGCGCTTCCCATTTTGGCTTGTTTGGAGGCTTTGACAAAACCAGTCCGGCCAATCCCTGCCAACTTTGACTCGGAGATCTCAGGTCCAATACCAATGGCGAAGATATTGATTCGAGCATCCCGAACCACATCCCTCATTTCTTTATAGGTCACTCGGTGAGCACGATCTGTCCCATCGGTAAACACAATGAGAGAACCAAAACGCAGAGGCTTTTTGGAACGCTCCATTCGCTTTTCGAGTAGACGAGAGGCTTCGATGACTGCTCCGTGAAGATTGGTCGATGGGTCCTTTGCTTTACGATTGCGTAGACGTCTCAAACCACTTTTTACATAGGAAGCACTCGAGGTAAAATTTCGGATGATAGGGATAAGTTTCTTTCCACCATCAAATCCATAGATAGCGACTTTTTTCTTTTTGCCCATTTTGTCTGTGAAGGTTTGGGCTGCTTCAATAACTGTGGGAAGCGCTCCTGAATCCGTGATACTTGCCGATAAATCGAGCAAAATGAGAACAAAGTGGATAACAGAGACTTCTGGATTCAGAATGGTCTGTTTACTTTCAAAAGGCGAGATCAACTGACCATCTTCGTAGATCTTAAAAGCATCTGCCTTCAGATCGGGGATGGGATTTCCCTTGTTGTCCTCTACCGAGAAGTAAACAGCCACATTACTAGGTTTTTGCACACTGTTGTTGTGTATTCGTAAATAGTAGCGAGCGCATCCTGCTGTCAAACTCACAAGTAGCAAAATCACTATAGAAAAGGTCACGCGTTTTAAGGTCATCAGTTCTCCTCTCATTTCGTCATCGGTTTGAGACCTTTTTCCCAATGGCTTTGTAGCACAACAGAAAAATGGCTGCAATTGAAGTGCATTTGAAAATGAACCAACAAGCCCGAAAAACGCTCCTCAAAGACAAATATAAAGTTGTACAGATCCAACCGTAAATACGGAAAAACGTAATACCGATTTTCCGTATTTACGGTTGGATCTTTTCAAGTCATATCTATTGATGGTGTATAGTGTTTATGATTTTGTGACGATTATTTGGGAAGCATTTGGGCTTTGTTTTCACCTGGATGTTTTACTTGGTTTCGAGGTGACTCGTTGTATTTGTAGCCGGAGTCCAAGAGTTGTGCAATTTCACGTGCGGTGACTGTTGGGCGGCTGTTTTTGGTGTCCCACAAATTTGGATCAACAGGACTTTTTCCCTTTTGTGGTTCGAGCTGTTGCAGAAAAGAAGTACCTGTCAGATTATTTTGCTTCAGGAGATTTTGTGCTTCAGGTGTGAAGTTTGTTTTGAACTTGAAGCGTGCTTTTTCATCAATACCGCCCTGGATGAAAGCTTCATTGACACCGAGGTTCCAATCGGTTGCATTCAGTCTTCTGGCTTCTTTATAGCCTTTTACGTTGGTGTCACTCCAATCACTGCCATTTTTTTCCCAACCTGCATGTCGTTTCAGGTCATCAAATCGTCCCAGGTAGAGCTTATTTTTGCTGACGCCATTGGGATTTTGCTGTTGCTGGGCTGTTTTGATTTGGTTGTACCACTGATCCACGGATTGGTTGAATTTTCCTGGGAGTGCATTCGCTGTATTGGCGACATTACGGATCTCACCTTTCTTCATGCTCTGTTCGTGATTTGGTAACTTGTGAAGGTTGTCTTTTTCTGTTTGCAACTCATTCCTGACGCGTCCAAGTTTGCTTTCGACATCTTGTAATGCGTGTAAGCGGGCGTTGAGCTTTCCTTTTTGAGTGGGATATGCGACTTGCAATTGCCTTTGCAAATCTCCGATTTCTGTACGCAGCTCTTTATGTGTCTTCGCCAATTTGTCCAATTCTTGTTGGTAACGTTCAAGCTTTGGTCTTGATTGTAAAGAGAGTTGTCCCGCTTTCACGGGTGGTGGCGGTGGTGGAGCGCTGAGACTCCCTTTACCAGGGAGTTTGCTGATAGATTTCGCTGGTGGCGGTGGAGGTGGTGGTACATTGATGAGATTCTGTGCACCCTTGTTTGGAGATATTGGTGGAGGTGTACTTACCACCGGTTTGGTTGGCAGTTTGGGCGCCAGACTTGGTGCGCTAACGCTTGTCTTTACAGGGGTTTTTGTTCTTTGATTAACAGGCTTATAATTGATCTTTGGGGCTTTATACACTTTGCCAAACATGGTTCCTACCCTTTCCATCTTGAGAATATGACTGTTGAATGATTTATTTGTCTTGAGTATCGACACACGAAGAAAAAAGTTTCCTTTTATTTTTCAAAAACTTACATTTGTTTTCTTCGTGACGATCGTCACAGAAAAGTGTGTGCTTAGGAACACGCTCTATTTTGTGAGGTCATGCACATCTAAAAAGAGCATACGCTCACTTTTTCTTGTACGGAAAACCGTAAAAACGTAATATCGTAAAGTCGTAAAAACGTAATATCTATCATAGAGAAAAAGCAGGTGGTTAACGTTTGGGGGAAAGCTCGAAGGGACTTCTTTATAATACACCAGATTGAATATTGGCTTCTAGAGTTCATATGGTTTTCTCGGTTCTGGATCAGAGAAGGATATGTTGAGCTGGGTCAGTTGCAAGACCAGAATGGTTGTTGTGATACCTGCGACAGTGGCACCTGTGGCAGTCCAAAACCATTAGGTTTTGTAAAATGGTTTTCCTGGATTTTTGTGCTTTTGGAGAGGACTTTGGGATTTTTTTCTTTATGAACTTTTTTTCGAAAGTTTCCGAATAACCGGTTTTTTGAGAGCAATGAGTATACGCCGTTTGGGCGTCTTTTTTCGAGGTCTTGGTATGGGTTTTGAAAGAGCTTTGAGTGTAAAGGTTAAGGTATTCACTTCCCATCTCTTGAGGAGGATTTCCCTCTTTTCTACGCTCTGAAATCCCGGTGATTCTATTTATAGGATGAGATTTCTACAGAATTCTATTTGAGTGTATCTATTAAACTAAAAGCTTAAATAGATAAAATACATCTGTACGGAAAGTCGTAAAGACGTTTTTACGGTATTTTGTGTCCTCTTCTCTCTTCGTTTTCCACAAAAATCAACGGCGTCCTGATTTCTGGATTTGTCTAAAAACTTAGAATCACGGAAAAGAGCCCCCAAGCTTCTAGTTTTCTAGAACGAAAATAAGTTTATGCGTCCAAAGTCCTAGAAATCAAATGTCTGCTCTAAAAACCATTTTTTGCTTAAGCTGCTGTTTTGTATATGTATATTTGTCTGTTAAAAAAATGGAACAGGGCTTGCTCTATACAGCGGCGAAAGCAACAAACAGACACAAAAAAATCTGAAAACATTCACTTACCCAACGTGACCGTAACTGCTAAGGAGCAAGGCAATGAAAAAGATTCTATCACTCTCCATTTATGCACTATTTTCTCTTTCCGTATTCTGGTTTGCTTCTCCTGCACAGGCGGCAAAAGACTGTAAAAAGGGCGGATGTTACTATGGTGGAGAGTGTGATTACTGTAGTCGCATACCATCTGGTTCATGCGATAAAGTCTTGAAAGATCCCCATTCAAATCCTATTCAGGTACCTTGTTCAGGTGATCGTGACACACAATGCCGTTTGTGTGGAGGCGAAGAGTACTCCATGAAGGGTGGGAAATGGACTTCAAGAGGTCCTCGTAAAGCCACTTCCGTTAAATTTTTAACCAGCGGAAAAAAACCTAATGGCAAACCCCTTGGTAAAAAAGTAAACAAAAAAGCTGCTACCTGTAAAAAATATGCTTATGCTTCCCGTGGACAACAATACGCAAACCTTCGTTCCCGCTGTGGTTACAGAGGATATGGATGGTCCAAAGACCTCAAGCGCCATCACAAATGGTGCATGAAAGTAAGCGCATCCACTGCAAAAAGAATGTACAACTTCCGCAAAGCAGCTCTCGGCCGATGTGCAAAGAAAGCCCATGCTTGCCGACGCTACGCAACAACTGCTCGCAGCCAACAATACGCAAACTTGAAAGCAAAATGTGGTTACAGAGGTTACGCTTGGAGCACCAACTACATCCATCACTTTGCATGGTGCATGAGAGTCTCCTTCAGAACCTCCGCAACTGCGACCAAAAACCGCGCTCTCGCTTTGAGAAAATGCTTCAGCAAGAGAAAGCGTAAGTAATCACTTACAAAAAACAAAATTCTCCCTCATCCAAAAGTCTCCCCTCTTTCATTTCCTTTTTTGTCCGCCTCCTTTCCATTCCATATCCAATATTCTCTACCCAAAAAGGATTGTCTCCAAGTGCGAGGCAGTGAAAGGAAGCGGGATCCATTTTTTCCTTTGCTTATCGATGACTCCCAAAATAAGCACTCCACCCACTATGTTTTAGTGTGCCAGGAATGAAGCTCGCTTTAAACTCATACTATTGCCCTCGCAAAATGGTCGCTTGAGCTTTTTGAAAACAAGGAAGCTCCCTTTCGCTTGGTAATTGAGTTATCCCAACCATACAGTTTTCCGCTTCACTTGTTTGGAATGTTCTTATCGAAGAAGTGGGAACTCGAGGAGTCTGTGAGTGTTGGCTTTTGGATTGTATCGAAACGAATGCATCGGTTTGATGTTGAACGAAGTGAAACGATTGTGGCTGCTGTTGTGTAGCTGGTGCTAATGCAACCTCTCGAAAAACTTGTGTTCTTCTCACCTTCATCGCATTTTCATATCGATACAAGGTTCTTCGTGACAATCCAGAAGCTCTGGCGATGGTTTCTGATGCTAACCCTTCTACCAAATAATTCTGAATGGCCAAAAGCGTAAGTGCTCGAAAATGCTTTAAATGTTGTACGATATTTCTGTCTATCACTCCTTGCGCAAAACAGTTGGATTCCAATCCCAAAAGCTCTTTTACAGCTTTTAGACCTGTGCGTTTGTAAGTCCCATCGGATTTTTTGCAAATGAGTCCAATGGATATCGATTTTTTGAGATCGTTGTTGTATTGGGATTCGCTTAGCTTTGTGTCCAGATAAGTTTGTAGGAGTTCCTTCCACGTAAAAGTGTGTTGTCCATGATGTCGCCTGGAAAGATCCCAGAGGAGCACGAACATTCTTGCCGCTCCTGCCTGGCCCTCCCTGAACAAAGCTGAGAGAATATTCCATTCACAGCTCAATACCCCATTCATGGATTTTGTCGGGTTTTCAAGTATCCCGTTGAAAGCATAACGTCCGCTATTCTGGTGCTTTCTTTTGTTCTCTCGAGCCTCATTTGAAGGACAGATACCTCGATAAGGTATGCCCAATGTGTAGCTTAGTTCTTTTGGAGAACGACTTCCACAGACAAAACAGTGGTATACACCTGATGAACTGTCGTAAACTGCAGACGGATTTCGGTCGACACCATCCTTGTGATGTTCTTTGGCATAAAGACAGGAGCCTTTCAGCCAGGAACCCCCTGTATGAGAGAACCCAGCTGTTTGGATACCCATGAGAAGGTGCTCTAAGGTTTTCGGAGTGGGCATGACCCGTTCTGAGACTGCACAAAGAGAGCGGCGTTGTGAATTGCTGTTGTGCTTTTCGAGACTTTGGTGTCTTGCAGTTCTTATTTTTGACTTTTTTGTCCTTTGGATAGATGAGGTGCTATGGGGAGGTCTTACTGTTTGAAGTGCTTGTGATGACTTGGACAGCGCTTCAAAAAGACGTTGTTGTTCCTCCAGAGAAAGTCTCTTTATTTCAGGCAGCTTGTAAGTGTCGTGTTCTTTAATTGACTCTTCAGAAAAGGCTTCCCAAAACAGCAAGTGGGCATTCTGGTTTTCTGTTGTTTGGGTAGAAGAGATCACATTTGGGTGATCATTCGAAGGGAGATCGTCGAAGAGCTCATTCATTCGATGGTATTGTCCATCGATGTAGACGAGTTCGGGCATTTGAAGCACTTCTTGAGCATTTTCGTCTTCAAAATCATCGTAGTATAGATCTGACTCTGAATAGAATTCTCCCCAAAAAGCATTGCATATCAAATGTTCCTCTATAGAAGCTTCTTCACCTTTAAGGTTTTGTTTTTCTTCTGGAATATCGATTTTGCTTTGATGGGTTATTTGAGGGAGATAGGTGTCATGTGAATCCAGATGAAGCGAGTAAGGACCCACCACATAAGCCCCAGAGCCTCGCAGTGAAGCCAACTCGCCTTTGGTACTTTTTTTGGAGTGTATTGAGCGTAAATCCTCTGGTGACGGTAGTTTTAAGTAGATGTGTAGATTCTGTCCTCTACATACACGAAGGCTCTTTTCCAGAATTGGAATCCGTTGAAAAAGACGTTGTGCAAAGTCAGGACAATCTACATCCAGGATGAAAAAGTCACTTCCTTGCACAGGTGCAATGGCAAAACCTGTGGCGTCCTGCCAGGCTTTTTTGTCTTCGTATACTTGTGGGCTCGTCGTGTAAGCTTTCCAGCTTGCTCTAAAATTTGGTTTCTTACCTTTCACAGGAAAGCAAGACGCACCAAGATATTCACTCCACGACTTGGCAATTTGTAGCTTCGTCGCTATACTGGAGCGCAGGAAAGCATTTTCACGACGAAATGTATTCGACGTGAAGTCAAACATCTCGCGTACCCTCGCGAAAATGGGGTGGGGGACGGACTTCCGATAAAGCGGCTAAACTTTATATGTGTTGGAAGTCCGGGTACATCCCTGATTTTCTTATCTTCTTCTCTTTACTTTCTCTCTATTCAAATCTCCTTACAAAGAATCAGTATTCCACTTTCAAATAGATGGATACAACCATATTGATCCAAGTCCTAATGGATTGCAAGGAAAAAATCTCTATTGGGATGGGAGCTGAGCGATCTTGAAAGTATGTGTTATCCGAGGTTTTCGATCACAATGAGGTGAGTGTTTCCATGGGGATATGAAAGATATCACCTTGTTCATTTGTGATGATGAGTACTTTATCGTGAATTGCGATGGCTTCGACTTGACGGGCATCAAAGTTCTTATAGCTGATCTTCCAATCAAAGATGTTTTCTTTCCCATCCTTGGGGCGATTGTAGACCCAGACGCCTTTGTAGGTGAGAATTGCGACTTGTTTTCCGTCGTCTGTGGCGTCTGCTGCGGTGACTTGCGCGTTGAGTTCGGATTCCCCGATGAGTTTTGGCTTATTGGTACTATTGGCTTTGGGATTTTCGAGACTGTAGAGCTTGGCCTTTGTATTTCCTCGGTTTTTGGAGAGGAAGTAGATGGTTTTTCCGATGGTGTAGATGGCTTCACAATCGAAATTCTGGTCCTTTTCTTTTGGAGGGAATGCCTTCTGATCCGGCCATGTGATGGGATAAGTGGCGAGCAAAGCCACACTGGCATCTTTTGTGGGGTCGGGTTCGGCGATGTGATAAAGGCGCAAATCTTTTCTGTCATTGGCATTGTTGCCCAGGTCAGCGATGAGCAACCCCCCCTGGTATCGGGCGATATCTTCCCAATCGATATTTTCTACGCCTTTAATCGTGATGGTGTCTGCAAGACCCTGATGGGTGCCGTCTTTCTGCATTGGGTAGAGTTCGGGATCTCCACCAGAGTCATTGTGCGTCCAAAAGATCCCTGGGTGTTTGGAACTGTGGACCAGACCAGAAGATTCCGCGATATTGGATGCCTGGATTTGGTGGGAGGGCGTGATAGTCATTTCAGGCCAGGAACTGCAAGCACATATCATCAAAAGGAAAAGGGATATAGTGATTTGATGCAAAGCGCGGTGGGTTTTCATCTGTGGACACCTTTGGGGTAAGGGTGAGACGGGCTTATTCGATAGGATAGTTGTCTCTGAGGGGAAAGTTTTTCAAAATTTTGTGATTTGCCCTACTTTTTTCTGAGGAGTCCTGTTGAGAGGGCCACTTTTTCAATTGCATCAAAATCTTTGGCCTGAGCCTTCACAAATTTTTTGGCGCCTTGAAGTTTGAGAACCTTTTGATGGAGAGGGTTTTTGCTGTCCAGTCCCAAAAAGGCCTTTTTGAATTTTTTACGTAATTTTAAATGGATAGCACTTCTGGCTGTCCAGACATAATCCACGTATCCAGGTGTGGTCCAGACAACTTTGACCTTCTTGGTATCCACTTTTTTGGTATTGAGAAGGCGTTTCCAAACCTCTGCATTGAGGGCACCTCCGGTGACTTTGCCACTTTCCACCATCTTGACTGTGGCATCGTGGGCGCCGCTAAAGACAGGTTTTCCTTTGAAGTGTTTGTCTGGGTCCAGCTTGAATTGTGTGAGCAAAAAGTGCCTTGGCATTAGATGTCCCGAAGTGGAGCTTTTGGAACCAAATGCAAAGGTTTTTTCCTTCAATTCTGGGATGGTATTGATTTTAGCTGAAGTGCTTGCAATGAAGACACTTTTGAAATTCCGATCGATATCTCGCATGACCAGAGGTTCCACTTTGGCGAAATTTCGGGCTTGTACGTGTGTGAATCCACCCAGCCAAGCAAAGTCGATTTTTCCTGCGATGAGTGCCTGAACCGCAGCGCCATAATCGGTTACTGGGACATACTCAACTTTTGCGCCTAAAGCTTTGGAAAGAAATTCCACCATAGGCTTGTATTTTCGTTGTAATTCCGTGGGATTTTCATCAGGGATACCTGTGACTCGAATGATTTGGAGCTTGGATTTTCCGCTTTTTTGTGCGGGCTTCTTTTTTTTGCATGCGATAAATACAAAAGATAGTAAAATTAAACAAATAGACGTTTGGGTGAACAGTGTTTTTTTCAACTTTGGCTCTCCTTTAGATAGTACATGGCGGGCATAGTACCTGGGGTGGTTTCCTCCGTCAAATGTGGGTGTTACTTTCTTTCTGCTGGGGCTTTTTTGCAATAGAAGATTCAGTGTTTTTTGTCATCTGAAGTGGTTTGCGCTTAACCGTTTGTACCACTTATCCATTTTCTGAAAAGGCAAAGAAATTGAAGGGGAAGGTGTGCTTTTCCAGTAAAAATCCTGCATAAGTCTTTTGTAGACTGCTTTTTCCTGATAGAGAAAGGCACGAGTATTCGGATTGGAAATAGGAAGTGAATAGAGATAGGAGTGAAATAAGCCATGTGTGGAATTCTTGGCGGATATTGCGATGAATCGGTTCCCAAAGAGGCCATAGAGCGCGCATTGAACGAGATGGAACATCGTGGTCCAGACGATCAGCGATACCAGTTTTTTGGCAATGCTTTTTTGGGAATGAGGCGCTTGTCTATCATTGACCTAGCGGGCGGTATGCAGCCCATCGGCAATGAAGATGAAAGCCTCCAAGTGGTTTGTAATGGAGAGATTTACAACTTTGTTGAGTTGGTTTCCGAGTTAAAGGATAAGGGACACAAATTCCAGACTTCATCGGATGTAGAGACCATCGTCCACTTATACGAAGAGCATGGAAAAGACTTATGTAGCCGATTGTACGGGATGTTTGGTCTGGCTCTGTGGGACAAAAAACACAAGACACTTTTGTTGGGACGAGATCGATTTGGCAAGAAGCCATTGTTTTGGGCGCGTACACCTTCTGGTGGCGTCTTGTTTGCATCGGAGCTACGCAGTCTGAAGATCTTGCTGGAGTCTGTCGCTGGACCTTGCCGAATACGAGAACAGAGTATTTACGACTACTTATCCCTTGGATTTATCCCACAACCAGCAACCATTTATGAAGAAATCCACATGTTGCCACCTGGAGGCATCATGGTGTTTGGTGGTGGTGAACCGAAGATCGAGTCTTACTGGGAGCCAAACTTCCGGGTCAAGCAGGTCATCTCTTACGAAGAGGCTTTGGAAGAGGTCAGGTACTTGCTTTCTGATGCAGTCCGCATTCGTTTGCGTAGTGATGTGCCTTTGGGCGTCTTTTTGTCCGGAGGCGTGGACTCTTCAGTGGTCGCATATGAGGCATCTCAACACGTTTCTCATACATTACGGACCTTTACTGTCTCTGTGGATGATGTTGAGCTAGATGAAGCACCTGTGGCTGTTAGGACAGCGAAAAAATTTGGTGCAAAAATAGAGGTTTTACCCTTAGATTATGCGCCTTTGGATGAATTGCACAATGTGGTACGAGCGTACAATCAGCCGTACTCAGATTCCAGTTCTATCCCGAGCATGGCGATATCTCGAGCTGCCAGAAAGCACGTCACAGTGGTTCTGACAGGTGATGGTGGCGACGAAGTCTTTGCTGGCTATCGGCGTTATCTTGCATCACATCTTTCGGATATGCTGGATTGGGTTCCCAAATTTGTTCCGAAGATGACCACTCAGATATTTGGACAGCTCATGAACAAGAGGCGTTCCATGCTTGGTATGGCGGAACGGTTTTCCCGAGGTTTGTCCACCTCTCATGGTGAACGATATCTCTTGTGGACACCAGATATGATCCTTGAAGAAGCCAAGCGATCCGCATGGTTAGGAAGTTCAGAGGTTCGCTCTACAGAAAGATTGATCGACGAGTTGCTTCCAGAGGGACTTTCGGGTTGTGACACACATCAGTACACTGATATGAAGATGAATATGCTGAATGATCAGTTGGTTAAAGTGGATATCGCGACCATGGCAGCTTCTTTGGAAGCGCGTTCGCCTCTTCTGGATCACCGTTTGGCAGAGTTTGTGATGAGCCTGCCTGCAAGCTATCGAATTCATAATGGAAAACTCAAGTCTCTCTTAAAAGATGCTTATCAAGATCGTGTGCCTGATGAAGTCTTGCAAGCCAGAAAGCGTGGATTTGAAATTCCCATGACCACCTGGTTAAAAGAAGATTTCCGCCCGGTGATGATGGATACACTGGGTTCACCCTCTGGTAAGGTTCGGGAATTCCTGGACGGTAAATTCGTAGATGGATTGCTGGATGGGAGCATTTTGCAAGAAAAGAACACGACTTACATCAAGTACGCTCTATTGGTTTTGGAGCTTTGGTTACGAGATGTGTAAAGCTCTTTGAGTATCCTTTTTTTAGTCTGGGGGGACTGAGATACTCCCAAAAAGAGTGGTAACAAGTGAAAACGATTAGAAGAAAGATCAAGAGAAGAGGCGATAGATGTCCGAAAAACTCGTTTATATTGTTACTCACCCAAATGCAGCAGTTTTTTTATTACGTGGACAACTAAAATACATGAGAGAACAGGGCTTTGACGTCTATTTGATCGTAGCCCACAATGAGGAGATACCAGAAGTTCAAGCACGTGAAGGCGTCAAGGTTATTGAAATTCCTTTCCGTCGTGAAATAGACCTTTTGCATGATTTTCGAGCCCTGACTCAATTGACTTTTACCCTGGCGCGAATTCGGCCGGACATTGTGAATGCCAGTACACCCAAAGCCGGGTTTTTTGGGATGTTGGCTGCCTGGGCGACCAGGGTTCCTGTACGAATTTATTTGTTGAGAGGATTGCGGCTTGAGACAGAAAAAGGCTTAAAGCGCAAGATATTAAGCGTGACTGAGAGGGTTGCCTCGGCTTGTGCGGATCATGTGGTTTGCATCAGTGAAAGTCTTCGACGGAATTACGTGGATTTGGGCTTTACAAAAGAGTCCAAGACCACTGTTTTCTTAAGTGGATCTTCCAATGGTATTGATGTTGAAAGGTTTTCTCCAAGCCCTGAAAAACTGGAAGTCGCAAATCAACTGCGTGAAGAAATGGGTCTTGATCCAGAACGGCCTACTGTTGGCTTTATCGGGCGTTTGACCCGAGATAAAGGTGTTGTGGATCTTTTGGAAGCATTTGGTATCATTCAAAAAAAACTAAAAGGTGTGCAATTACTTCTGGTTGGTGGATTTGAAGAAGGTGACCCAATCCCAGAGAAGTGGCTCAAAGTGATCGATGAAGATCCTGACATCTATTGTCTGGGTCTTGTAAAAGATCCAGTACCTTATTACCTGATGATGGATGTTTTTGCCTTTGGTTCGAAGCGTGAAGGCTTTGGAAATGTCCTGGTAGAGGCTTCCAGTGCGCAACTTCCCATCGTTGCTTATCGAACAACGGGTGTTGTCGATGCCGTAAATGATGGTGTTTCTGGAACACTCGTAGAGCTAGAAAATGTCGAAGATTTTGCTGGTGCCATTTTAACGTATTTGACCGATGATGATTTACGCGAAAAGCATAGCAAAGATGGATATATATGGGCCAAAGAGAGTTTTCAGAAAGAGCGCCTTTGGGAAGTCTGGGCAGATGAGTATAGAAATCGGTTACAAAAGGCAAACAAAGGTGTTTTCCGGCGTATTCGAAAAGGAATTACCAAGTGGTTACCCTAAAATATCCTCGCGTAACAGCTATTTGAGCACAGTGCGTTTGGAGTGGGGAATTCTTGGGAAAATACAGAGGGTGGAAGTTCCTATTTGTATCAAGGGCAATTTCCACTGGTGATCCGAGGTCCCTTACTTAAATTTTTGCATTGATTGACATTTCCTTGGCAAATCCTGATGGTGCTGCCGCTCCCACGATTGATAAAAGCGTAGTCACAGCTGGGCTTAAAGATATTGTCTCGAGCGGTGACTTTACCATCTTCTTCAGCAGATATCCCACCTGTATTTCCACCTTTACAATTGATGAAAGTGTTCCGACGAGCATCTAAGGTTCCAGCATTTCTTCCCTTTCCTGAGGCGCGCATACCGTAGTGAGAACAATTGATGATGGTGTTATCAAAAGCTTTGATGTGAGAGGCAACAGGACAAGGTTTGACACCGTGAAAGCCTGGGTCTGCTTTTTCAGAACAGGGTCCGATGGCTCTTTTGACATCTTTAAAGTAGCAATTTTCCACGGTAAGCGAACCGCCATTACTCTGAATGGCTTTGTCGGTACCATTCAGAAATTTGCAGCTTCGTATAATGGTTCCTCTCGCTGAAGAAGTCCTCTTATTTCCATTTGTTATGGCATCTTCGCAGACTTTTGGGAACACAATCCGTTCGAGGAGATTGTCTCTTCCTTCAGAGACGTGTATGCCATCTGGAGCACGGATGACTTCAAAGCCGATGAGCTTGTTGTTGTTGCCTCGGATGTCGATGATTGAGGGTTGACCGACGACTTTGTTGCAGGTTCCACCACCTTTCCACTCCAGACGCATTTTGCCGATACCGTCCAGGGTAAAGCCATTTCTTCTAATCACCAGCGTCTTTTTGATACCGATGATCCCACTGGGTTGATTGCACATTTGGAAACTAAATGAACTTTTTGAAGCGATTGCAGAGCGGATATCGTTTTCGGTGCACTTCTTTTTGGGTCCATTGTACTTTCGACGACAACCGTAATCCAGGCAGATATCACCAGATTTGCAACTTCCGCAGCTTCCTCCACAGCCATTATCTCCACATTGTCTGTATTTACATTTGGGGATGCATTTACCTGTGTTATTGACACATTTCCCTGAAGTACAGGTTTCATTTACGCCACAAGTTCCACAAGATTTTCCACAAACGGGATCTGGCCCACAGGTTCGACCATTGCACTGAGGAACGCATCCACAGAGATTTGCTGTAGGAACTCCACAAGTGAGACCTGACGGACAATTTCCACAGCGGAGCAAATTTCCACATCCATCATTGGTGGCTCCACATTCTTTTCCCAATTCCTTACAGGTTTTAGGGACACATCCGTCCTTGTGATGTCCTTTTTCAGAAGGTGTCCTGGTATCGGGTGGATTGGGGATGGAGCCCTCTGTGGGATGGGTGGAGTCTGTTGACGAATGGGTGGATGCATCCTGTGGAGAAGTTGTTGGAGAATCCTCTCCAGGTGTTTGAACAGCTGTATCTATCTTTTTAGAATCTGGTTGTTTTTGGGAAATGCCACCGTCCAAGTCAAAGCAATTGAGCCCCTGGCATTCTGGTCGCGTTCTACCACAATGTAACGAAGCAAATGCAGCAAAGAGCAAGATAAGCAAAGCAACTTTGTACAGCGCAGGATACTTTTGCGCCTTGAGATGATTCCGTCTTCTCATGAGAGAGCTCCATTGTTCCACAAGAGGCCATAGAAATAGGGAAGATATTATCTTTTCGGCAAAAGTTGAAAATCTGTTTCGTATAAAACCATTCTTTTTTGTGAATTGTGGACAGTCTCTTTTTGCGGATCAGATGAGGCGGGATGTTATGATAAATTCTGGAGTATTCTTTTTTGTAAGGATATGTTTGTAAAGATTATATTGGACTTTTGGGTCTTTTCATTTCTTTCTGGACCTTTTTTATCCTGATTTTGAGCCAGGGCTCGGGTTTTCTTTGGTATAGCCACCGATACAATCGCAATGCTCTTTTGTAACTATAGACTTTTACACAAGCATTGGCCAAGGCAATCCAATAGATTCGACTCCCATTTCTTCGGACGGCTTCTTCGTGGAATCCGAGGGCTTTATTGTGATTTTTTCGATGTGTCCAGAGAACACCTTTGAGGTAAGAAAGATGAGCGAGATAATTGTTTTCAGTGAAGATTCCAAAGGCTTTATTGAGAAATCTTTCGGCATGTTCACTCTTTTTTAACCGGATGTGCATTTGGAAGATCTTTGGAACAGCGAGCCAGCGGGTGTGTTTGTTTCCATATTTCCAAACATAATCATAGAAGTTTTGGGCTTTTTGCCAATTTTGAGTGGTAGAAGCGATATAACCATTAATAAGATAGTAAAAGACCTTCGAGTCTTCGAATTGAGAACGCATTTTTTCGAGAAAAGATGTGAGTTCCTTCTTTAACATAGGGGCTTGAGGGGATTTCTTGTAGTATGCTTTGGCAAAGAGACCAAAGTAATAATTCGTGAGAATTTTGTATAAGTCTTTATCTTTTGGAAACTTTTTCAAAATTTTCTTTCGAATGGTTTTGCTTAATTCCAGGGTCATTGTTTTGTCTGTGAGCAAAAGTTCTTTTAGGACTGCTCTGGTAAGATCTGCGGATAAAGACTCTTGGACAAACTTTTTGAGAAGTCCTTTCTTCTTAAACCACGCGACTGTGGGTCGGATCAGGTTGGACTTCAATTGTATGGCACGGTCAAAGTGAAAAGCTGCTGTATAAATCAATCCCAACTCTGTATAAATGCGACCTCTTGTCCAAAAAATGGATGCACTGTAAGGATTTAGAAAACTAGCCTTTTCCAGCCACTGCAATGCTTGTTTTGGTTTCCAGTATTTTTTTTGCGAGTAGTACATCCCAACGTAAAGCGGAACCATAAAGTCGGATGGATGGTGAGCCAGCCACTCTTTGACCTCTTTTTTGAGTTTTTTGGGGGGGTGTTGGGCCATTTGTCGCCAATCACTTTTGACTTGTCTATAGTTGTGTTTCATAGCGTAAGGTATCAAAACAAAATAAGAAGATAGAAGCAATGGGACAATGACAAGAGGCAGCGTGAAAGAGTAGGTTTTTCTTTCCCCTCGAATGATCTGTAAGCGTTTAAGACCCGCCATTACCGCTAATATTGGAAAAAGTGTCCCCATGAATTCGATATTGAAATCACCGAGATTTTGGACAAGAACTGCGATAATGCTAAAGGCGATCACTTTTTCGAAGAGATTTCCTGCATTTGCCCACAAGGACCAAAGAAGCCAGGCACCCATCAGGCAAAAGAAAAGTCCAAAAATGACTCCCCAATCCACCATTGGCTGGAGGATAAGATTTTCCACATGTGTCGCCGTCACCTGGGCATTTCGAAGCATGTCTGGAGTGGCAAAGCGGCTCCAGGCTATAGGCAAGGCACCTTTTCCAACACCTGTATAAGGATATTGCTTAAGAATGGGGATGGAAAAATCGATAATGACTGCAATTTTATCTTTTTTTACGCTTAGTTCTGTTTGGGTGAATTCCTTCTTAACCTCATCCGAAACCAGGAACATAGCAACGCCCAAACCCAGGATGAGTACAATCGTAAGATGTCGTAATGATGGCTTTTTCCAGATATTCAAGATGGTTCCTTGAAGACTTCTGTCTCTAGATTCTCCTCTCTTTCTTCGGGTCCTGCGATACTTTATTTTTGAACGCTTTTCCTGCTCTTCTTCCTCTAAAATCTTTTCTTTTTCAATGACTTCTCCTGATTCTTTTTGAAGAGCATCTGTCGCAATAATCCAGATAAGCCCCACAATACCAACGACGTATACAGCGATGGCTCCTCGAGAGAGTGAAAGGAAAATACCAACAGTAAACAGAGCGATAGCCAATCCCCACAACAATTTTGGTCTAGGTTTGCTTTCTTCCAATAACAATCCCGCTGCCACGAAGACATGGAAGACGAGATACCCACCAAAATGGTTGGGATTGATAAAAGGAATACCTTTCAATATTTGATATCTAGGAGACTCTGGCTGGTAAAGCCCCATCAGGGGAGAAGACATCCCGAGTAGCGTTTGGACATAGGTCAAGATACAAAGTGCCGCTGCGATACACACTGTGATTTGGCAGATTTTCATCAATCTGTCCGATGAACGAGTGTATTGTAAGACCCCGAAAAAGAACAAAAATGATGCGATATCTTGGATGAGACGAGCTGCCGTATCACCTGGAGCCAGAGTCAACGAGTTGCTGTGTCCTGCACCGTACATCCCAATGGGTTTGAGGAGTTCTGTAAAGGTTTTATGGGCTTCTGGTGACAAAAATGCGAGAAGTCCTTCAGGAAGAGGAAGACATTGGAAGGCCGTCATACACACCGCGAGCAAAAACAGCAGACACCAACCATCAAAGTACACCCATCGGGTATGACTCCGTTTAAACCTTTGATAAATAAGGACCGAAACCGCGAATATTGCAGTAAGAAGACTAATGGATATCTGTACTTTGGTATGTACTGAACCTATTAAAAACGGCGGTAAGGTAAGTAGAATTGCAATGAAACCAAGGAATACCTTCTTCATTAAGGAGACTCTCCAACCCATAGAGGCAATCTTTTATTGACCAATTCATATCGTCTTGAAGCTGTTTGTACACAATTCTTGAAATGAACCCAAGTCCAAAAATAAATTGATTCTTCTACTGAAATGTTTTTCTGCGTACAGTTCTTCTTCTCTTTAGAAGGAAAAAGCGTACTCAAAAAGCATGAAAAACTCCCCAAGCACTTGTTGTCTTTGTTTCTTTTTGAGTATAGGTGTGAGTGTAGTTTACATAATAATTGTTATGAGCTATGTCTAAAGTAAAATACTTGAATATTATGACAAATACAAATTTTTTCGCTTTAGAGAAGTAATTAGATTGTGTTTATCCGTAAAAACGGTTATCCGTAATTACGATCGATCAAACAATTTTCGTGTTGATACGGGCTGCTTGGAGAAAACATATGAAAGTCATCGCAGTAACAAATCAGAAAGGTGGGGTTGGAAAAACCACAATTACCTTCAATCTTTGCAAAGAACTTGCACGAAATGGGTACAAAACCCTCGCAGTGGACAATGATCCTCAGGGAAATCTGAGTTCAGCCTTCTTGGAAGAGCCGACAGAACTTCCCGAATGTGCTCATGTTATCCAGATCTATCGAGGAAAAGAGAAGGCTCAACCCCTTCAAATTGAGGAAAATCTGTCTCTTCTCGGTTCGAATATCCTCCTCTCAAGGGTTTCTGATGAAGGATTCGATGTCATCTTCCAATTAAAAGAAGGGCTGGAAGAAATCGCAGAACACTTTGATTTTATTGTTATTGACTGCTTACCTTCTTTTGGACACCTGCACTTATCAGCTCTTAACGTTGCTGATTACATCCTCATCCCTACAGAATTATCCCAATACGGTCTCATGGCACTTAAGGATCTCTTTGAAGTCACAGCCAAAACCAAAAAACGCCTGAATCCAAATCTCCAAATTCTTGGGGTCATTATCAATCTTGTCGACGGCAAAAAATTGGTCATTGAAAAGGAACTCGAAGAGGTTTTGAGAGAAAATTATGGAGAATTGCTCTTTGATTCCAAGATCACCAGGGGGGTCAAGTTCAAAGAAAGTGTCGCTCTCTGCCAATCCATTCATGAATACGCTCCCAAGAGCAAACAAAATCAACAATTCAATGATTTCTTTAAAGAATTTCTGAAAAGGCTCAAGTTGTAAATCTTTATATTTTATAGAAAAACCGATCTGTCAGTAAGCGATTCGATAAAGGTAAGTGGTATGGCTAAAAAAGGAAAATTCAGTAAAAGAGGCAAAAGCACTCTCAAAGATACGAAAGGACAAAAGCTCCCAAAAAGTTTAGCAGAGATTTTGGGAGAAGCTCCAGAAGTCCAAGAGGAAGTCAAAACGGTAGAAGAACTTCCAGAGAAAGAGAACACAGACAACCATACATCACTGAAAACAAAAGAAGAAGCGGAAGTATTAAAAGAATCTAAAAAGCCTGAAAAAAAGGCACAAACCAAAAAAAAGAAAACAAAGAAGGCAAAAGCCGCAGAAAAAAGCCCTCAACAAAAAAAGGGCGAAGCCACTGTCCGGGAAGAATTCAGGCTACCCATTGAACTTGGTGAACAATTACGAAGGTTTGCATTCGAGCACCGAATGAAAAAAACCCACATTGTGCGAGAAGCACTTAAGGAGTACTTTGAAAGACATCAATAATTTGTTTTTCTTTGTTTTAAGAGAGATAGATCTTGATCATATACTCTTGAATGGCAACTTGTAAAGCAAAGTCGATGGCATTTTGAGGTGTACCTTGCTTTAAAAGCTTCTCTCTCAGGGGCTTTCGGATCTCTTCTTTCTTTTCTTCTGCAAAATTCTCAAATAAAGATCTCGCCAATAAAATCTTAGCTCTCTTGGCATCATCTTTGTTCTTTTCATCTTTATTTTCAATGCCTTTTGTTCTTTTGGAGGTTCGCGTTTTCTCATCACCTTCTTTTGCTTTCTCCTCCAGTTCCCAATCCTCTTTTAAAGAAGTAAGAAGAAATCCATGGTAATTTTTCTTTGCTTTTTCATTGGCATATAGAATTTTGTCTTTCAGAACAGTAAAAGGAAGCTTCTCCAACCAAAGTTCAAGAAGCGCTTGCACCTCAACTTTGTCCCTTTCATCTTCTCGAACTTCTTCAAGTAACTTAAAAAACAGACCTTTATCCAAAAAGAGAAGGTCTTCTTCCTTGGATAGTCGGCGAAACCGTAATATCGCTTTACCACGTTCAGGTTTACGAACTTCCAATACCACCCGAAGATCTGTTTTTTCACAAATTCTTTTTATTGCTGTTTGTATTTTAGGAATGATATCAGCAGGATACTTTTCCTTCATTGGGATCTTATCCGCGAGCTTTTTGGCACCTATTTCCCAAACATCTCTTCCCCTGAAGGTCTTCATCAACAATTCGTGAAGACGTGAAGCCAAAGGTGAACGTAAAGCCTTGATATCATCGAACTTAATGTGCTTAAAGAAGTTCGAATTCTTGATACAAGACAACCACTCTTTTGAGAAACGTATCTTTAGTTTCTTTCCATCGTCTTTCTTCAGCGCCCAAAGATCCACGATCCTGAAATTGACAGAAAGATAATCTTCACCATCGTAAAAAGTGCCACTAAATTCAACCTTTACTTCCATCCATCGATTTAGACTATCTTCTAAACGGTCATACCAATACTTACTGGTTCCCATCTCACAAGCCCGCAACATCTCAAAACGAGACAATTCAAGCTCATCACACCAATCCTCTTCCTGACTTTTTGAAAGAAGATAAAAAAGAAAGATTTGATCGACCTTAGTAGGCGGTTTATAAGTGGTTTTATAGAGGAAACCACCATCCATTCTCCATACCATACCACTTTCCATCTTCTCTGCTTTTTTCTTGTCCTGAATCCAGAGAGGATACTCCAAAAAGTTGATATCTTGCTTTATCAATGTGGCCGTGTTTTCCTCTGACATGTCTCTTTCCATCAAAAGTTGAGTATTTTCTCACATTCGAGTCTATCGTAGTTTTCTGAGAAACCTATTTTCTATAAAATTCAAAATCAAATAGCAAAAAAAGTTGTCATTTTTACTACGATAAATGTATCGTATTTTTCTGAGAATGTCAAATATCTTTATATTCAAACACTTAGACCTAAAAATTCTTTTCAGGAAATAGACTCGTCATTAGAGAGGAGAACTTTTTCTGGAGTAAAAATGATAGAAGTATTACATTTTTCAAAAAAAATACAAATCCCCGAATACTAAAAGCTATTTTAGCTCTTTTTTCAAAAAGAACAGTTATAAAAATCTTCAATCATCGTCTTTTTCTGAGAAAACATAACATCAATTAAATTAATGATTTAAATCAAAAATAGACTCTCAGAAACAAGACTCGTCATTAGAGAGGAGAGTATACCCTATCGTCCTTTTCTGAGAATACATAAACATATAAAAATCAAAACATTAAGTAAAAAACAGATTCTCAGAAACAAGACTCGTCATTAGAGAGGAGAACTATCGTCATTAGAGAGGAGTATGCCCAATCCTCGTCCTTTTCTGAGAACACACAATATCAATTAAATCAATATATTAAGCAAAAAATAGATTCTCAGAAACAAGACTCGTCATTAGAGAGGAGAACTATCGGCACTGGAGAGGAGAGTGGTCTCAAAAAGGGGTCGGATCCTCGTCAGTGGAGAGGAGAACTATCGTCATTAGAGAGGAGAACTATCGTCATTAGAGAGGAGTATAGAAAAATTCCTACAAATTTTCTTTTTGATTTTCAGATATTTACAAGCCCCCCCTCTTTGCGGACAAATTATTAGACAAATAATTTGACTAAAACAGGTTTTCGCGTGCGCGCACACGTTGAACAAAAATCGCCAAATTCTGCGATATCGAATTCGGATTTTGAGCCATTTTTGCAAATTCTTGACTTCAGCCCTTTTTCGCATTTCAGCAAGTCACTGGTCCCAAGGTTGGTATCGCCGTCAGCGGCGATACTTCTTTGAAAAAGGGGCAAAGCCCCTCATGCTGATGAGATCAGCATACACCCCATGGGTATGCCTGCATGCTTGAAAAAAATGACTCAGAGGCCTCAAGAATGAATATTCACAAAAAGAGGAGCTAACAAAGGTGATGAGCTAAATCAGCATGAAATCCAAGACACATTTTGGCAAGCTTTTCTAAAGCGAAATGTCACCAAAATACGTTTCAGTCTTATTTTTCTAAATTAAGGCATTAATACAATTTAAGATTTTAGCAGTTTTGGCTTTCATTTTTGTTTTTTTGCCTTTTTTTCTAAAAGTAAAACATTTATCAATAAAAAAGAGTCTTTAAGGTCTAAAAAAAGCTCATTCGTTTTTGAACGAAAAAAGCTCTTTTGTATTGTTTCATTCCGCAATCATCGTCCTTTTCTGAGAAGACATTTACAGATAAAAAACAAAACTATAAATAGAATTTGAACTCTCAGGAAAGATACTGTTCTGAACCTTTTTGTATTTTCAAAGAAAACTAAAGGAAAATATGACAAGATTTTATCTGGGATCCAAAACGGATCCCAAGACGTTTTATTTTCGGGGATTTTTTTGTGAAATGACCTGGAACGAATTTGTGTAGGCCTGTACACTTTAGATGGTGTCACAGTAACAAAGAAAAGAGAGATGCTTACATTTTGCCTTAAGTGTGTGTAAACAAGCAGCAAGAAGCATACACACAACAAAAATATCTACTTGGTGCATTGGATAAAAGAATCTATCGACCTACACAGGAATTGGCATGGAGGGCTTTATGGCTCGAACTCGAAGAACCCATTTGTTCCGTTTGAATCGTTTTGTTTTGTTTCCTGTTTTATTTCTCCTTTGTTTGAGCACGCAAAGATGCTCCTGCGGAGAAAATGTATGTGAACCAGGCACTTCCAAAGATTGTTATTCTGGTCCACTCGCCTCTAAAGGAAAAGGGAGCTGCAAATTAGGTAAATCCTATTGTAATCAGGAAGGAAAATGGGAAGCCTGTCAGGGCGATACTTTGCCTATTAAAGAATCCTGTGATGGAGAAGACAACGATTGCGATGGCATCGTCGATGAGGATTGTGCCTGTAAAAAGAACAATGAAACCCGTCCTTGTTACACTGGTTCGAAGGACCACGAAGGCAAAGGAGCCTGTAAGTCCGGTGTTCAAACCTGTATCAAAGGCCAATGGAGCGGTTGCGTGGGAGAAACCCTCCCCACAAGTGAGTCTTGTGATGGTCAAGACAACGATTGCGATGGCACTGTCGATGAGGATTGTGCTTGCAAACAGAATGGTCAAAAACGTGCTTGTTACACAGGTCCAGATGGAACCAAGGGCAAAGGGCCTTGTAAAGAAGGTATCCAAGAATGTGTCCAGGGTGTATGGGAAGAGTGTAAAAACCAGATATTGCCTGTCAGTGAAGCATGTGATGGTAAAGACAACAATTGCAATGGTGTTATTGACGAACACGTGGTTCGCTCTTGTTACTCAGGAGACAGTAAAACCGCGGGTATCGGTGGTTGTAAAAAAGGCTTACAACTTTGCGAAAACGGCAAATGGCAAAAGTGTACAGGGGAAGTCACACCCAAATCAGAAGAGCTTTGCAACAAAGTCGATGATAATTGCGATGGTAAAGTCGATGAAGGTTGTTTTTCTCTCTTTGCTGGCAAACCCAGTAATTTCTTCGATACCATTAGCACCACTCGATATGGCGGAATTCGTGCAATTGCAGCATCTGGTGACGGAAATGTGTACGTTGCTACCACAGCAGAGCATCGAGTCCTGCGCATCGAACCATCCAAACAAGTTCGGGTATGGGCAGGAGATGGAATCATTGGATTCCGCAATGCTTACGGACACTTTTCTCGTGTCGGACAGATCACAGGAATGACCACAGACAGTGACGGCAATGTCTATTTTTCAGATATCGAATGTCACTGTATCCGAAAAATCGATCGACACCGAAATGTGACGACCTTTGCAGGAAGTGGAAAGCCAGGCCTCCAAGATGGAGCTGCTGCACAAGCTCGTTTCAACTGGCCTGCAGGTCTCAAATTCGACAAAGCTGGTAATCTCTACGTTGCTGATTTTTCAAATTCTGCGCTCCGAAAGATCGCTTCTGATGGCACTGTAAGTACAATTCATAAACAAACGCCTCTCTATGCACCTTCTAGCGTGACAGTGGATGGCACCGGGAACATTTATGTAGCAAGTCAATTGAATCACCAAATTGTCCTGTTTGCTCCAGGAAAAAAACCGGAAGTGATTGCCGGAAATGGTAAAGCAGGCTTTGCAGATGGGACAGGTTCCAGTGCCCAATTCAATAACCCTCATTGGATCGATTTCGATAAGCAAGGAAACCTGTTGATCGCAGATATGAGGAACAATCGTATCCGTTCCTTAAACCCCAAAACCAAGCAAGTCAGTACCTGGTTTGGTGACGGTCAAGGAAAATCGAGAGAAGGCGTTGGAACAAAAGGCAGTGTCCTCGCTCCCAGATATTTCACTCGGTTCAATAACGGCTGGCTGGTTTCCACTGGAGGTGGAGGACTTTGGCACATTGATGACAATGGCAAAATGATCCTCTTCTCGGGACAACCAGACATGAAAGATGGAGATAAAAAGACAGCCGTTTTTGGTTCTGTTGTGGGTATGGTTCTGGATCCTCAAGAGAATCTCTACATGAGTATGTCCAATCGCATTGTAAAATTGGACAAGCAAGGCAACTTAAAAACCATTGCAGGAAATGGTATTGCTGGTTTTAAAGATGGACCTGCAGCCCAAGCACAATTCAATAACTTTGCTGAAATGGTTTTCGATAAAACAGGGAATTTCCTCTATATCGCAGATACAAGTAACCAAAGAATCCGTGTCCTTGATATCCAAAAAAACACCGTTTCCACTTTTGCAGGTGATGGGACTCGAGGCTTTAAAGATGGACCTGTTGCACAAGCCCAATTTGCGAGTCCTGTCCGAATTGCGCTAAACAAAGCGGGTACAGGTATCTTTGTTGCAGACTACTTCAACCAGAGAATTCGGTTTATCGATTTCAAGACAAAAGCAGTAAGCACCCTTGCTGGTACGGGTTCTGTGGGTCACCAAGATGGAGATGCTTTAAAAGCCAAATTCAGATATCCAATTGGTCTCGCAGTCTTACAAGATGGTTCTCTGGCGATTGCAGAAGTTGGGAATCGAATCCGAAAGTTGAAGGACGGCAAAGTCACAACCCTGGCGGGAACAGGACAGCCAGGACACAAGAATGGGCCGGCAGCTCAGGCACAATTCCAATCTTTGGGTGCGTTGGCGCTGGCACCAAATGGCGATTTATACGTCCTTGAAGGTCTCAGAAGGCGTATCCGTATCCTCAGCCAAAAAGGTGAAGTCAGCACGCTCTTAGATGCCAAATCTGGAACCTTTAAGGCAGGGAAAAAGGATCAAGTCCAACTTCTCTTCCCCAGCAGTATCCTCTTTTCCAAAACCGGCGACCTGTACTTCTCCGACTCAGGCGGTCGTGTCATTGTTAGATGGGTCAGCCCATAACACTCTCCCCACACTTCCTTACTTAAATAAATGTCATCATAAAACTTCCTTCTTATCTTTCATTCCATTCTCTTCATTCTTACTCACGTATTTCCGTATATACGTTTTTACGACTTTCCGTAAAAATGATATGAACATCTAATTCTATTCGATTTATTGTCAGTATATAATGATAACTTTGAATGTTTTCATCCTTAGGTGTATTTCTGTGTCCAAATTTTGTGCATGTGTTTGTCCAAATCCAAGACATTTGAACACATACGAATTCTATAAAGATCTCATAAGTGTCTATTTTTATTAAAATTTAATCAATTAATTAAATTGGTATGATTTCTGCTCTAGTAAGGCGGCGTATCGCGATGTTAGACAGAAGATGATAAACAAAAACACATCTTTTTCAAATAGGTAAATGAGAAAAGTAGAGTTGCAAAAGAATTAGAATTCAAAACAGAGATGTATATAAGGACATCATTTTTCAAAAAAGGAGATATGATGAAGGGCAAATTATCAAATGGTAAAGCCTCTCGCGGTCCTCCTGGCCAGTGAGAGCATGTAGTAGGTAATTGAAGCAAAAATATTTAGTCAAACTCAATCAATTGAACCTGTGTGTTTTTTCTTAAGGTTCACATATACACAAAATACTTAATTAATTATACATTTCAAAATTTCATAGAGGTTTTTACAATGAAAAATACAACAAAAAACGTAACTAAAATGATTGTCGCTTTCCTTGCTTGTTGCTTTGTCCTTCCTTTCATGAGTGTAAAAGTTGCTGAGGCCAAAAAGCCTAAAATTTCAGGTGTTATCAATATCAACACAGCAACTCAAGAACAGCTCAAGTTGCTCCACCGGATTGGACCTAAAATGGCTTTGCGTATCATCAACTACCGCAAAAACAAAAAGTTCAAGACACCAAGTGACTTGATGAAAGTAAAAGGCATTGGCCCAAAGACTTTCCAACGATTGGCAAAGCACATCACAACCACCAAACCCACCAAGTTTGCTCTGGTAAAAGCCGGTTCCAAAAAGTAAAGGCAAATCAATTTCTATAAATAACTAAAACAAAAAAACAAATCCACAAAACCAAAAAGCCCCTTGAGAATTTTCTCAAGGGGCTTTTTATCGTTACCAGGAACAGTCTTCACATCCACGTGAAGACTAGAAGGAAAATCGGCTTCGTTGAGCATTCAGTTTTTTCAATCGATCTGGGTAATCTGTAATGATTCCGTCTAAGCCTAAAGTACTTAATCTCTTGAGATCAATCATCTTATTGGCTGTGTAGGTGAATACTTTCACACCAGCCCTTTGAAGCTTTTGAATGGGGTATTTGGCGACAACTCGTTTGTTTAGCAGAAGCGCGCTCAGTTGAAGTGCCTTTACCTTTTTTACGGGAGCAGCGAATGTTCTGCTGTATAACAAGCCGGTCTGTACGCTCTTATCGAGTTTTTTGAGCTCTTGTAGCACTTTTCCACTGAAAGAAATGATCAAGACGTCCTTTGTTGTTTGGGTCCTTTTTAAACTTTCGTATACTTTTTTGGCGTAGTATGCAGGGGTACAAACATCTCGGCTGTATTTCAATTCGACAAAAGCCCTCCACCTCACTCTTTTTGTCCAGCGTAGAGCGGTGTCCAAAGAAGCGATTTGCTCATCTTCAAATACAATTTCATCAGCTTCGCTTTTGGCAGGGAACCACGAACCATTACTCAGATCATTAAGTTCTGAGCTTGTAAAGCTTTCCACGTACCATGGAGCCCTTTTGGGAAACGCTTCTTTGACATTTGTGGTTCTTTTGAGGCTTCGATCGTGCATGAGAACCAGTTTGCTGTCTTTTGTGATTCTTACGTCAAATTCCCAGGCATGAGCTCCCATCATCAAGGCCTTTTTACCTGCGATCATTGTGTTTTCTGGAGCCACTCCGCTTGCGCCTCTGTGAGCAATGATTTTTGGGAGAGTGCTTTTGCGTTTTGTAAAAGGGGTTCCTTTAAAGGGAGTTTTCAGTTTTTCGTAGCTTTTTAGAGAATGTAAACTTTTGCCTTTATCCAACTTGAGTTGGGGATTTGGGAGGTATTTATTCAATGGTACTATCTGATAATGACCTGAATCCTCTTCAAGCATTCCATTCCCACAGCCAGTGACAAACAAGCAAAAACAAGAGAGCAAGAGAAAGAGCAATGGATGATGTGGGCCTCCATCCAGTTGAAAGAAGCGTCGTTTTGTAGGACTTTTATGGCTTTCATTGGAAATGGGTGTTTGCTTTTTCATTTTTCTACCTGTCTTGTCTTCTACGTTTTCTTTCATAGAAAGAATTCAGGGAAAAATGCGAACCAATGGAGTCAAAAAAACAATAAAAAACAATATATTGTGATGATGATCACATTTATGGTGTCTACTCTATTTCATCTGAGTGGAAATGGGCATTCTCGAGAGTCCTGGAAAAAATCAGGTTTTTTTGTTTTAGATGGGAGGATGTTGTTCAGAGGAGAAAAAGTGCCGAAAGAGCGATCATGATTCTGAGGATTCAGATGAGCCAGTAAAGTACTCCATCGTTGCATGATTATCCTGGGAAATGCCAGATCGTTTGAGTACTTTCATCACTGTTTTTAAAACGATTTTGAAATCCAGCAAGAGTGAACGATTTTCGATATACCAGATGTCATACTCGAATTTCTGTTCCCAAGAGATGGCATTACGTCCGTTGACTTGTGCCCAACCTGTGATGCCAGGTTTGACTGAGAGACGTCTGAATTGTCTTTTGTTATAAAGGGGTACGTACTGTGCCAAAAGAGGTCTTGGACCTACCAGACTCATATCTCCCTTTAAAACATTGAGCAAAGTTGGGAGCTCATCAAGGCTGCTACTCCGAAGAAATTGTCCCCAAGCAGTCAATCTCTCGGAATCTGGTAGTTGATTTCCATCTTTATCAACAGCGTCCTTCATGGTCCGAAATTTAATGACCTTGAAGAGTTCACCATTTAAGCCGCCTCGTTTTTGGGTAAAGATCACTGGATTTCCCATCTTGACATAATTAATGATGGAAATGGTCAGTAAGAGAGGTGAGGTTGCGGCTATTCCACCTGCTGAAACGGTGATATCGATCAGTCTTTTGATGGCATCTTCGAGTTTGGATTGGTTCTCAGGTATATCTTCCAGCACAGCTTCTTCTCCTGGGTGTCAAAACGGCATTCACATTGATTTTCGATAGGTTTACTGGTTTCTAAATCGGCGTATTTTTGCAGGACATCCGATCACTTCTGCATAGTCAGGAACATCTTTGACCACAACGGCCCCCGCGCCAACATAAGCCATTTCGCCAATGCGTTTTCCAGGTATCACTGAAGCACCTGTTCCCACATAAGCACCTTCTCCCACATAAACATTTCCTGTGAGCGTCGCACCAGGGAAGATATGACAGTGATCTCGCAAAATGTTATCGTGATCAACACTGGCTTTGGTGTTTACGCAAACATTATCACCTATTTGGCTGGCTGTATTGATCACTGCATTGGCCATGATCACAATGCCTTCTCCCAGAGTCACTTCTCGAGCCAGAACGGCTGTGGGGTGGATGGCAGAGGCAATGGGAACTTCTAGTTCTTTTAGAGCCAGGAAAAGTCTTTTGCGTATATCATTGTTACCAATACCCACGATATATGCGTAATTCCTGGTCTTCTTCCACTCCGCGATCTCTTCAAATTTGCCCAGGATGGGAAGGCCATTTAGCATTTGCCCTTGTTTTTCAGGGCTGTCGTCAATAAATCCCGCGACTTTTTTTCCTGCACTACAAAGGACATCCCAGATCACTCGACCGTGTCCTCCTGCGCCTACAATCGCAATACTCAAATCATCCACTTGTACCGAAGCCTCCATATCTAACATCATCTGACAGCACTCTTTCCTTCTTTTTGAGCTTGTTACATGTACAAAGATTCACTCTGTCATTCAAGAGCGAACAAAAAATCTCTGTGACCTCTTATCCCCTCAGAAAAAGCACAGGATCATTCTCGTAATAGAATAATTATTTTAATCTATTACATAATTATGGAATGTTTCGTAGAAAGAGAACCTTGCAAAACAGAAACAAAGCCATCATAGAAGGTTCTAGTCACTGAGAAGCCTTCAAAGAGCTAATACTTTTATTTCTGGGAACGATCACAATGAACATGGCACAAAACGAAGCCAACCAACTTGATAAAATCCAAAAAACCTTGCTTTTTGTTTTGTTTGTAGGTGGTATCTTCTTCGCTATTTATATCCTTGCGGCTTACGCATGGTCTGGATTTTTCCGAAGATTTGATCTTTGGAATACCCTGCTAGGCAACCTCTATATTCCAGGAAAAGCCTTAGCAACCATTGGGATAGGTATCCACGTTTTTTCGGGTGCGGTGATTGTAGCCATTGGTCCTTTGCAACTCCTACCATCCATCCGAAATAATTCTCCCAAGTTTCACCGCTATGCTGGGCGAGTGTACTTGAGCGCTGCGATGTTGGCTTGTTTGGGAGGAAATACCTTTATTTTGATGAATGGTACGGTGGGTGGCTGGGTGATGAGTGTTGCCTTTTCATTGTACGGTATCTTATTGGGAATATTTGCGATTCAGGCAGGACGTTTCGCTTATCGAAAGCAATTTGAACGCCATCGTCGTTGGGCTTTAAGGCTTTTCGCTTTGGGGATTGGACCCTTACTGTATCGTTTCGAATATGGACTTTGGGCTGCGATCAATGGTGGCCTGATCGGACATACCCAAAATTGGCAGGGTCCACTTGATTATGTCATGGATTTCTTCTTTTACATCCCAAATCTGATCATCTGCGAGTTGTACCTCTTTCTTGCAGATAGAAAAGACCAATCGAATGCTGCTCGTTACACACTTCGGGTTGCGACTGTGGGTTTTATTCTCATTTTGTGTCTGGGTTTGCTCATCGTACTGCCCAAGTGGTGGTATCCAGTAGTAAAGATGATTTGGGTAAAAATTCATTAATATTTACGTTACAACAACCTGTTCCCTGGTCTGTTTTCATGAGGAGATCTCCGGGAGCTATGAAGGGCAAATAGCCACAACCCTCTTCTTTTGTGTGTTCAGTTCTTGACGACAAGGAGAATACTGGTGTAGATGCCTGTTATAGGTCAGTGTTGAGTGAAATCACTGGTACTGGCGAATCATCTTGTAAAAGTATGTGTTCTGACCTAGTGAGAAAAAGGATTCGCCCTGGAGCTGCACACGGAAAAAATGAGGTAAACCACCAAAGAGATCCTTCCAGGAAGACCTTATCGACCTCATTGATACAGCATGGAATGACTTTTTGAGACAATCCCAAATCACTGTCTCCTGAATCGTAAGTTCACCACTTTCAAATCCACGCTTCGTCAATTGATTTTGATTATTATTGAAAAATGGAAAGTCGTCAGACGTCACATCTGACAGTCCGTTCTGTGGCGTCATATGTGCTTCTTTGGGGCCTGGAATACTTTGTGACACAGATAGAAAATAAAAAAATACCCTTTTTTCTGTGATGTTTTGTTTTGAATTCAAGAATAATCTCACAGGTAGAATGATAAAAACGTGTTTTGTTGTAGTGAAAACAAAAAGGAAAAGATATGCCAGAAAATCTGAAGTTTAAGATGACCAGCGATAAGTTGATTAGGATGGTCGCGGATCTGGTGATTGTGAATACAGCGTTGTGTCTGGCTCTCATCCTGCGCTTTTTGTGGCTTGTTGTGTTTGAAAGACAAGGAGATGCATCTGTACTCTTCTTTGATTTCCTCTATGCTTTTGTCAATGTCGCAGTGGTTGTGAGTGCTCTCTCCTTATTGATTTTTAGCTTAAGTGGCTTCTACAGTTATGGCCGTGCTTACCAAAGTCGCTATAAATCTTTGGTGATTGTTCAGGCTGTGTCGCTAAGCTATTTGAGCTTTGGCGCCTTGACCTACTTTACTAATAAATTTCTCTATCTTCCCAGATCAGCTTATATTATGGCCTGGGTTTTTACCATCGTTTTGATCGTCTCTTCTCGACTCTGGTCTGTTCTGATTTTCAGAATGAAAAACAATGTTTCTAAGACCTTGCTCAATGAAGATATCGATCGCGTTTTGGTAATTGGTGGTGGAGGCTATATCGGTTCAGCTCTGTTGGCCAAGCTCCTTGAGCAAGGATACAAAGTCAGATTGCTGGATCTCCTGATGTACGGAACAGACCCTATCAAAGAGTCTCTGGACCATCCCAATCTTGAAATTGAACAAGCCGATTTCAGACAAATCGATAAAGTTGTACAGGCCATGCGCGGTGTACAGGCAGTGATTCACTTGGGCGCGATTGTTGGTGATCCAGCTTGTGCCTACGATGAAAAATTGACTGTAGAGATCAATCACGTGGCCACCAAGATGATCGCCGAAGTTGCAAAAGGCTGTGGTGTTCGTCGATTTATCTTTGCAAGTACTTGTTCTGTATATGGTGCTGGAAGTGAAATTCTCAATGAGCACTCTGTTTTGAGACCAGTATCCCTCTATGCAGAAAGCAAGATTGCTTCTGAGAAAGTCCTCTTGGAGATGGCTGATCAGGAGTTCTCTCCAACGATGATGCGCTTCGGTACCATCTACGGATTTTCCGGTCGTGTTCGCTTTGACTTGGTTGTTAACTTGTTGACAGCAAAAGCACTTCTCGACAAGAAAATCACTGTATTTGGTGGTGATCAGTGGCGTCCATTTGTACATGTTGATGATGCAGCTCTCGCTGTTCTTCTGGCGCTTAAAGCACCACGTGTCAATGTACACAATGAAACCTTCAATGTTGGTTCAAATGGTCAGAACTACACCATCGACCAAATTGGTGAGCTTATCAAAGCCAACACCGAAGGTGCTGAGATCGTACAAATCGAATCCGATGGTGACAGAAGAGACTACCGAGTCAACTTCGACAAAATCAGCCGTGTTCTCGGTTTCCAACCCAATTGGACCGTGGAAAAAGGTATTGAGCAAGTCAAAAAAGCCATCAATGAAGGTAATGTGGAAAATTACCAAGATCCAAAGTACAGCAATCTCAAGTTTATGAGAGAAGGCTCTTCGGACTTGATCCACTCCTTTACAGAAGAATGGATCTCCAGAAATGGCTATGAGATCCCAGAAAAAACTAATAATTTTAATTGCTAAGCGAAAGACCAACGGATTGGGTTCGAGCTGTGAGTGGCTTTGAACCCTATTCAAAGGCAATCCCTCCTTTGGGATAACAAAATGCTTTCGAATATATCCTCACTTTGCTAAAACACAATCCAAGATCATAAGCATTTTTATCTTTGATTCAAAAATAGACCTTTATTGCAGGAGACGTATCTATGGCCAGCTACACAATAGGAGTTCACGACGGACATAACGCAGCAGCGGCAATCCAGAGAGATGGTAAGTTGCTCTACGCAATCCAAGAGGAGCGCCTAGCTCGCAAAAAGAATTGGGTAGGCTTCCCAAAACAGTCCGTTCAAGCCTGTCTGGATTATGCGGGGATCGGACCTCAAGATGTTGAAGAATTGAGCTTTGCATCTTTGCGACAAACACCAAATAATCTTCGCTCTTATGATCAGTTGGCCTCTGTACAACGTTCTTCATCCCTCTACGGTATTTTCCGTGGTGCTTTCCTGTGGTTCCCCATCTACAAAGCACACAAAAACATGGGATGGAGAGAGCGTCTCAACTTCGCAAAAGAGATGGGCTTTTCTGAGTCTCAGTGCGAAAGATATGCTCACCACCTTTGCCACGCAGCCACCGCATACTACGGCATGCGCGAAGATCACGATAGTGAATATTTGGTACTGACTATGGATGGTTACGGAGACGAAGACTGTGCAACAGTCTCCATCGGCCGAGGCGGCCGTCTCGAGACGATTGCCCGTACACCTTTGGGTCACTCCTTGGGAACCATCTACGCTATCACCACTGGTATGATGGGCTTCAGACCTCTCGAGCACGAGTACAAACTGATGGGTATGGCACCTTATGCCAATCCTTCTTATGCCGAAGATGCAGCAGCAAAATTCCGCACTCTCCTGGGTGTGGATATGGACAAACTGCAACTTCGACGAAAGACTCCAGAACCCACATTCTTGATGGCCCGACGTATCAAAAGCATGGTTTCTTGTATGAGATTCGATAATGTTGTCGCAGGCTTGCAACAGCATTGTGAAGAAGTCATGATGGACTTCGTTCGTGCTGCCATCCAAAAAACAGGTATCCGACGTGTCCTGGCTGCTGGTGGCGTTTTCATGAATGTTAAAGCCAACAAACGCATCATGGAAATGCCAGAAGTGGACTACTTCAGTGTTGCACCTTCTGCAGGTGATGAAAGTATGTCCATGGGTGTTGCCTGGCATGCTTATGCGAAAAGACATGGTTACAGCGCTGCTGCCAATATCGAGCCTTTGGGAGCACTTTACTTGGGTGATCTCACACCTGAAGAGAAGATCGATCAGGCTGTAAGAGAAAGTGGATTCAAATTCACACGCTTCGACGATGTTGAAAAAGAAGTTGCTGAGTTGTTGGCAGCTGGACAACCTGTTGCACGTTGCAAAGGCCGTATGGAATTTGGCGCACGGGCTCTCGGTAACCGCTCCATCCTTGCTGATCCCAAGAACCAGGATATCGTTCGGATCATCAATCGAATGGTTAAGAAGCGTGACTTCTGGATGCCATTTGCTCCCGTTATCCGAAAAGAGCGAGTTGGAGACTACTTCCACAATCCAAAGGATCTCTCCAGCCCTTACATGATGCTTTCTTTCGATACATTCGATAATTACAAAGACTTGATCGCTGCTGTACACAATGCAGATTTGACCGCACGTGCGCAGATTCTCGAGCAAGATCACAATCCTGATTACTACAAGATTCTCGAGTACTTCGAGAACAAAACTGGACGTTCAGTTCTTCTGAATACCTCCTTCAATCTCCACGGATACCCAATCGTTATGGAGCCAGAAGAGTCCATCGATGTCTTCCGACGTACAGGTCTCGAGTACCTCAATGTCGGACAGTACATCCTCCAAAAAGACGACGCTCCTATCGAACTCTCCTAATTTTCTCCGACATTCCGGCCTTCCAAATTTCCCAAATCCATTATCCTGCTTATATTGTTGACTCCCAAGACGCAAAAGTACATCTCTAGAACCATTTTCTTCCGGGAGAGGACCAATATGCATTCCGAAATTCCAATTCGCTGCACATGCGGGAAATTTAAAGCCGTCATCAAAGATGTTTCGCCCAAAAAAGCCAATCACAATGTGTGTTGTTGTTCGTCCTGCCAACAATATGCACATATGCTCGGACGTGAAGGTGACCTTCTCGATGAACACGGTGGAACAGAAGTGTTTCAAGTGTCCCCAGGTACACTGCAGTTTGTAGCGGGACAGGAAGAACTGGCTTGTTTACAAATCACTCCCAAAAAAGGCGCTTTGCGATGGTATACCACCTGTTGCAAAACACCTATTGCACACACACTTCCCTCTTATAAAGTGCCATTTATGGCGATGAATCATCTTGCTATCGACAAAAAAGGGCTTCAGCAACCCCTGGATGATTACGTGGGACCTATCCGGGCAAGAGTGAATGGACGATTCTCCAGGCAACAAGCAAAAGAACTCAAAGCCACTGTCTGGGATCTGCTGAAAATGATTGTCCACTTTACGCCTCTCACTCTGAAGTGGACCTTCCGTGGAGAGTACAAGAGATCGCCTTTCTTTGATTCTCAGACGCAAAAACCCATCCTTCCACCTTCTCGGAGCATTGGAAAACTTCCTCAAGGCACAAAGGATTCTCCATCAAATGACCCTTCTCAAAGCACTTCCAATTCCTTCTTTCCAATTATGAAAAAGAAAATGGGTTGTGGTTGACCTTTTACACACCTTCAAATTCCAAAAAGGATATAGACAATCGGCGTAGATGCGTGTAGTGTCTCCGCGCTCGTATCTTCTAATGGTATATAGATGTTCGTCCTTTGAGCAAATAATCCTGATTAGATTGTAATACTTTGTATTATCTTGAGTAAAAGAGATCACAGGGTCCGTGGAGATTCTGTTGGAAAATAGTGAGTGCATCATTCGGAGTGTTTTTTGATGAAAAGATTTGCCTTAGTAGGTGTGGGTGGATACATCGCCCCAAGACATCTGAAAGCGATTCAAGATACAGGTCATACCTTGGTCGCTGCTTTAGACAAAAGTGATTCTGTTGGGATTATAGACAGATACTTTCCACAAGCACATTTCTTCGTGGAATTTGAACGCTTTGATAGACATCTGGAATTGCTTCGAAGAGAAGGGAAAGGCATCGACTATCTGACCGTTTGCTCTCCGAATTATCTTCACGATGCCCATGTTCGCTTTGGACTTCGTCATGGTGCGGATGTGATCTGTGAGAAACCACTTGCCATCAATCCCTGGAATATCAAAGGCTTGATGCATGCAGAGAAAGAAAGTGAAAATCGCGTAAGCACCATCTTACAGCTGCGAATTCACCCTTCTATCCTGGCTCTCAAAAAAGAAATTGATGAA